>Ga0099823_1009136_pt1 | contig 10064 bp, 5 predicted proteins | sample CowpearedBW_FD_76831 | JGI IMG/M metagenome (GOLD analysis project Ga0099823, IMG submission 76831) | Root nodule microbial communities of legume samples collected from California, USA - Cow pea red BW | ecosystem: Host-associated > Plants > Roots > Nodule | place: USA: California | collected...
TGTGCAAAGAAGTGGAGAGTTGCGTTGGGATTTTAATACAAATACTAGACAATTATGTAAGTATGAGACGACATGTTCAATATATATAATATGAACCAAAAAAGGTTACATTGCAGTCTTCATGAAGAAAAATAAGAATCCGTTGAATCCAATCTTAATGAAAAAAAAAAATGACAGCAGGAATCACACACATGTGGGGAACCATATGCAAAAAAGTGGGAAGTTACATTGGAGATTTTGTTCAAATACTGGATAATTATGTAATTATGAGACAATATGTTCAATGTATTTAATATGGATGACAAAAATGACATTGCAGTCCACATGAAGAAAAAAAATCTGTTGGACCCAGTCTTAACAAAATAAAATGACAACAGGAGTCACACACACATGGGGAGCCATGTGCAAATAAGTGGGGAGTTACGTTAAGTTTTTGGTACAAATATAGAATTGTCTAGTATTTGTACCAAATATACAAATATACAAATTTTGGACAATTCTATATTTGTACCAAAAACTTAACGCAATTCCCCACTTATTTGCACATGGCTCCCCATGTGTGTGTGACTCCTACTGTCATTTTATTTTGTTAAGATTGGGTCCAACAGATTTTTTTTTTCATGTGGACTACAATGTCATTTTTGTCATCCATATTAACTACATTGAACATATTGTCTCATAATTACATAATTATCCAGTATTTGTACAAAATCTCCAATGTAACTCCCCACTTATTTGCACATAGTTCCCCACATGTGTGTGACTTCTGCTGTTATATATATTTTTTCGTTAAGATTGGGTCCAATGAAGCTTTTTGTTCTTCATGAGGATAACAATGTGATTTTTGTGGTTGACATTAGGTATATTGAAGTTGTTGTCTCATATTTACATGATCGTCTAGTATTTGTACAAAAACCTCAACGCATCTCCCTACTTATTTGCACATGGCTCCCCACATGTCAGTGACTCCCGTTGTCATATTTTTTCATTAAGATTGGGTCTAACAGACTTTTTAGTTCTTCATGAGGACTTCAATGTCATTGTATGGTTCATATTAGGTACATTGAATATGATGTCTCATACTTGCAGAACTGTCCAGTACTTGTACAAAAACTCCAACACAACTCCCCACGTATTTGCACATAGATCCCCACATTGTGTGACTCCTGCTGTCATATTTTTTCCCGTTAAGAGTGATTTTAGTGTCGTCATCTTCAACTCAAAAAAAACCTAAATCTTAAATGATATCTACACCAACAACAACGATAGAATGGAAAAACCCTACAACTCACCCACAAAACAACCAACCACAAACATTTCAATCACATATGCATTTTTGAACGAAAATGAATCATTGGCGATTGTGAGAGTGAAACAAAGAACAAAGTCAAAACGAACCACCACCCATCTCCGTTGAGAACCCAAACCTCAAACCCTACTTCTCTGTTCGATGATGTCGCGAGGCATTGTTTCTCTCTTCTCTCAAGTTGCAGTTCTCTCTGCCAAATGAGAAAACTATGAGTTCTCTCTGTTGAACCTCTTCCCCATCTTCTCCCACACGTGTTTCAATTTAAAAATAAAATAAAATAAATTTTTAAATAAGGAAAATGATTGACACGTTAGCTATGTCAAAAGTAAGTTCAAAATATGTCTAAATATCATTTCCGATATATATATATATATATATATATATATATATATATATTTTGTAAGTTTATTATTATTTTTTTATAATAATTTTTATAGATTGAGTGTGTATTTTGTGTAACTTTGTGAATTTTAACTTATTAATAGATATGTAATTATTTTTCATCATGTTATGTGTTTTTTTAAGTGTTTATGTACTTTGAATAAAGATGATTGTTTCTTCATCAATCTATCCAACATTTTTCACTATAAATTTTAATTATTCAAACTTCATTCTACAAAACACCACTATTTTTCTAATATATATTTTATATACCTTCAAAGATTCATATATCACTTTAAATCTTGAGATGTCCTCTAGTGACCCTAGTAGTCAGAAGAACATAACATATCATTCATTTTTTAGTTTAGAATAAGTTTCTTTTTATTCTTTTTTTTAGTTGACTTATATCGAGTAGTTTACTTGTCTAAAATTGTGTTATATGTGGAATTTTATAAGTAAAGATAAATATGTATTAGTTTAAGGTCATAATGATATCTTGAGTTTGATTATCATAGTTCTTTTTTAAGTAGCTTTGAAATTGGTATGTTAAATGTGGTACTAGTTTGAGTTTTTGAGAGAAAATACATGTGTATTTTTGTGAAATCTTTTTCGGAGCAATTAAGAGGCAAACATAACCTACAAACAGAGAATAAATGTTCATAGGTGCATACCTACCATTTCATTGTACACTTTTTAATTCTGCATATTTTATTGAGAAGGGATCGTGATTTTTACAATAGTTAGATTATACTCATATTCAACATTTTCTGAGAGATTAGACATTGATTTTAACATCAATTCACATTTTAATCTTATAACTTATCAGAAAGGACAAAAAAGAATATTTCAACAACACATTGATTTATTATGGAATTCTTTCAACACTTTTCATTAGAGAAAATTCTATTTGAATAGTTTAAGATTATTACAAGTATTTGAAGCCCAACTTTCTAAACAAAACTCAACAACAAGGAGACATGGTTCTTTTCCTAAAATTGTAATTCGTCCACAATCTGCAATAACATGTCAAATAAGTCGTACGTTAAACAAACATATGAGAATGAGAATTTCATACAATAGGTGAGTGTGCGCAATAATATGAGAAAGAATATATAGTCCATTGAAAAAAATTATAGGATAAAATTATACTCTTTTTAAGAAAATTATGCCCTTATTTTGTTCAATAAATTCAAAAAAATACTCGATCCTATAAAATGCCTTTGCTTTGCAACTTGAGTTCATTAGATTTTGGGTTGCATGATTCAGGTCATCCTTCTTGTGCATCCTGTCCAAAAACAGTAATTGCCTTTGGAAATTATTATATGAATATGCATACATTACAAAGCTAAACATGTGACCTTGGAAACACATCATATAATAATCATAAAGTATATCGTCTTCATTATTTGTTAATACATGGGCTATATAACAGATAAGAAGAAACGCCCACAACACCACAAGTAAACAAACCACGACTAATGCTAAAGAATAAATCTTAATCATTTCGATTGTACTTTGATTCATCGGCTAAACAAGCTTCATAGCTTCCCACTGACACAACAATCAGGATAGGCCACTGTTGGAGGATTTTACCCTCAGCCTCATCACCAAAACAACATTCAGAACATCCTTTATAGTACAATTCACGCGTCTTGCGAGCAATTTGAATAGTCCTTCTGAGCATGGCTTCAATCTCTTCATCAGTATAGCCTTTGTCTTTAAAACCTTGAATGATGGCCAATACACAAATAACTACCTCAAGTTCAGCATTAACAACAAACAACAAACAACAAACAACAAAGAAATATGACACTGTTAAACCAATTCACTTGATAAGATGTTGTGATTATAATGTCAAGGCCATTTTCCAGGTAATCAAGGTGCACCTGCTCCATTTAGTAACTCAATCATTACCTCAATTTGAAATTGGAAAAAGAAAAAAAAACAATATCGTTTAACTAAGCTAAGAAAGTTAACATTGACATAATTGTTTAACATTAATAAAAGAACAAATAAAATAAAAATAAGGTCCTTGAGATTGACATAAATGAATAAGCATTATGATAATATGAAATATCATAAATTTATTCATATAAACACTATAAACACTCGTTAAAAATAATAATCATAGTAATATAAACACATAGCACTTTGATATTTAAAAAACACACAACACCATTTTTTAATGTTCAAAAATACTAATTGAATATGGTAAGTCTTTTAAAATATTTTGAAATGCCAACTAAATGCAATCCCCTAATGTATAGTAGGGACATTTATTGAGGTTCTTCCCATGGTTTAGTTTTCATACAACAAACTTATCTTGTGCAAGATAGGTATGGATTATTATAGAAGACCCATATATAAACCCTTTCAATTTGAGAGGGCTCAAGTATAAGACATACATAGACAGTTGAGAAAACTTGAAGAGCAAATGAAGGAATCAATGACAAACTGAGGAACATGGATATGAGGAAATAGAATAAATTAATGTTCAATGATACAAGAATAGATGACCCAATTTTAGTGGAGGGATTAAGAGCAAACAAACTAACCTAAACACAATGAACCCATTCCTTGGAAAGCTGGAAAAGTATTAAACAAATGAATTTCAATAAACTTTGAATCAGGATGAATTAACATTGCATTAGAAAGCTAAAAACCAATGGATAACAAATAGGATAGTAAAACTTAGTATTATCACTTCAAAGTTATTGCCCTGATGGAAATCATAATGCTCAATGATGATGCAAATGGGATATGACAAGAATTGGAGAATCTATAAAGGCTAGCTCACTAAAAATGCAATTGCTAATGTGCAAAAAATTTGAATGCCTTGTTATTCCTTTAAACATTTAGTGTGGATCTTTCCTCTTATAAAGGAATTTCTCTTTCTCATTCTACTGAATCAATGACTCTACTTTCTCTAATATTTTCTCTTTTTAGGAGGATTTATAATAAGCACTAATATACATGTTCTCCTTTATAGTAATGTACTTTTTTTCGTTGAAAAATATATTAAGGTGACTGCAAATGCTGTTATAAGTTTATTGATCTTTTCTGCAATGGCATCTACCATTAGCAGACTCCAATTTTATAAGGCTATAGAAGGTATACTTAGAGAGCTCCTTCTAAAACTACTACCTTACAGTTCACAAATTTTGTTATTGAAATTAGTATAAGTTGTAAAGCTACAAACTTGGAAGTTTGAATAAAACAACAAATTAGTTGTGCAAATCAATATTTGGAGGGGGTCGAAAATAATCTGATATTGATAGGAAACATATAACCCTTTAGCAATACTTGGATATTTAACTACTCCAATTCATTGATTGATTGTCACTTGTAAAGCAAAACAACTTTCAAGTTATACGTCAAAATTATCCCAAACTACAAATTTAGCATCAATACATTCCAAATACACAAAATAACAACTAAATAGTCTCAAGTTCTTGATAGATATTCAAGGAACAATAAAACAAACCATGCTCACTCAAACGTTACTATTTTTTGAACAATTCAGAATAGTTTTACTAAAATGAACAAAGAAAGCAATAGGCAATATACAATGGGAAATCAATTATAAAAAGATCATGACATTGTTAAAAAGATGAAGCATCATTAGCTAATTTGGATTCTATAACAAAAACTAATCAAAATTTTCAAAAGTTGAATCATGGGTTCTAAACATCAAATTTTTCCAAACTCTGTCTTTTTCTCCAAAAATTAACAGTCAAAAGAATTTAATCTCCATGCAACTTCACTAAAATCTAGTATAGCTTCTAATGTAAGCTTTTGCTTTCTTCCGACTCACCTTGCTACATATAATTGTTAGGTAGCTAGAATGTTAATTTCAATTAGCTATCAAACTTTGGTTCTTCAAGATCTTGAAATTATGCATTATACAGGTATGAATCTCAACCAACTTGTCCTCCCACAAACCTAAACCTTCCTTTTCTCACCATTGTAGGTATCATATCACCCTAACACAATAACAATCACAACAACAATTTAAATTCAACACAAATTTTCCACATTTCATCAAACATGCACAACAATACAATTCATTTACCTTCTGATCCAAAACAATTAACTTCATGTGACGATTGACATCACGGTTGAACAAACCACGTGTCTTTTATTCTAACAGCTAGTTTTAATGTTTCTTTCTTCTCATCGATATCCTTGATCATATTAAATTTCTTGGTCATTTTGTGACAACTAATGTAACATAGAAATAAAAAGATTTCAATATAATATTTTAGTATTTAGGGTTTTTAAAAATAAAAGATTTTACCTTGCGACGAACCTAACGACCTCAGAAGCTCAAAACAACTTCAAAACTTAATAAACAATAACATTAACCAAGAACCACAAATAAAAAATATAACATAAAGAAAGAAGAAACTAAACCATAGAACAATGACTATAATAAAATACAAATACCATTGAAGACGCAGAACCCACCTTATGATTAAAAACACATAACCCACCTTATAATTAAAATTGCAGAACCAATGAAAACTTCAAAATTTCTGGAGAACTAAACAAAGACAACACTTGAAGAAACACTTATGCATAGAAACATCCATCAAGTCAATCACCTACACTTATCCCTCCATCCTAGAACTGGAAAAACTAAAATGACAATAACCTCAAACAATTGCTTTTATTTAAACAGAGAAAACAATGGACAAAATTGTAAACTCATAAGCACAAATAAAGAAGACGGGAAAGAAATTCAAAAGAAAGGTAATTTTACAACAAAACCTTTAAAAGAAACAAGTGTCAATCATTTCACTTGAGTTATTTTGAATAAAATCGATGGGAGATTGTTATCATATATTTTAGATACTATGACATGTTTATTGTAATGTAAATTTATCTAAAATTGATTTTTCTTATATCTTGTTATCCTGACCCACCAAATGTCAAGGAAGGAATAATGTTTTATTTTATTTTCTAGTTGATTGATATTTTCAATTATATATTATTTAATTCTTCTTTAGTTATCTAGCATTCGGCTTAAGTTTTGTTTCCCCTTACTTTTCTTACTTTTCTTAGTTGTATTTAGGAAATTAATTTTACGAGTGCTACAAACTTTTTGTTGCTTAATCATCATAAAAGAAAACAAGTGATCTTGAACCTTTCAAATACAATTACTATACAACCTTGATTTTTTAAAGATAAAAAGAGTTAATTCTAAATTATAATTATATATGTTCAATTAAATAATTATGATTACAATTTATCCTATTTTAATCATTAAATATTTATACGTATATAATTTGAAAAATTTTACTCTTGAAAAAATTCATTAGTTATGAAACCTAAATTTAGATTTAAAAATCACCTCAATATTTTTTATATCAAATTGTGAGAGTTTTGTTTTGTTGTTTTGTTTTCAAGCTAAGTGTACTCTTTGTATTGGACAATAGTTTTTTCAATTTTAAATTGGATAATATATCTATATATATATATATAAATATATATATATATATATATATATATTATAGATATTTGGACGGGTATTTGGGTAGAGATATATATATTCTCATTCTCATCCCCGTTTAAAATTTTCGGATATTATTTATATCCATATTCATATCTAGTCAATGTGAATATTTCAAAACGGAAACGAATACCTACAAACATGAATTTATTTGTCATCTCTAATCAAGAAAACTCTTGATATAAGAGATCTATAAACCTATGATGCACCCACTTCAAGCTCATTTGAATCTAAAATATTTTCACCAATAAATCATGAATTAACTAACAATAGAACGTACTATATCATTAAAAAAAAATCATAAGATAATAAGTTTGTAAGTTTTTCTCACTTACTCAATTAAAACATTTTACAATATGTTGCTCCAACTTACAATTAAACTCCAACAAATTATTGAATTACTACTCCTCGTTGTTCTTACACCTTATTCTCTTTTTTCTTAACCTTTTCAACCCTGTTCAAGTCTCTATTTTTGCAGTATTTATGAACTCCGAAATAATTGTTTTATTTTATTTTCCATTCCTCTTCTATCATTTACAGACCGTAGAATCACTATCGAGGAGCAAATCCAATATACTTAAGATACCAGGAAGCTTAGTAGCTATGAAGAGATTTAAGTCACTCTGTTGGTGCTTCACGGGAAAAAAAAGAAACTCGTTTGTAAAATGACAGAACTTGTAAAACAAAACCATTAGGTATAAGGAAAAAGACAAAATTTGGTGTTTACAATTGATATATATGCATATGACAAAAATTATTGAAAAGGTACATTCAACCTACAACTGTGAACAGATTTCTCATAGGAGATTCAAATCTGGGTAACAACAAAGTGTGAATAGATCCCTCTCAGGAGATCAGAAATCTGGGTACGTAACAATGAGGCGTAATCATTTGTAATGCCAAGTGGCAATAAAGAACTCAACACCAACCAAACCATTTTGTTGGAGCATGGAAAATGAGAATACTTAACTTCTTCCCATTTCTCACTTGTAAACATTAATTAAAGAATAAGAATTCACTAGGCATTCCTAGCCTATCTAACCCCTCCCACTATGTACATTCTACTCAGTTTTCACACCAGATATACTTACATTACAAAAAGAATAACACCATAGTAGATAAAAACAAATACAATGAGCCTAACCCTCCCGCATTGGACGTTTACCTTTGGGGTCTGTTTCAACTGTGGCAGAGCTGGTCCCAGTGGCACTGTTAGTGACAGTGGTATAATTACTTGAATCAAAAGTGTGTGAATCGGAGGCACCTGAGGTACCCAATGTGGAAGACAATGCAGAGTGTCTTCGAGGTCTTCTGTATCTTGAACCAGGCACCCCTGGTCTCGATGGTTCCTGCATCTGGCCTGGTTTCCTTGACAACATCACCACCACACGCCTCATCGTGGGACGTAGCTGTGGATCACCTTGAGTGCATAACAAACCCATTTGAATGCACATTGCTACCTCTTCATCTACCATTGTACCTGCTAACGTTGGATCCACAATTTCTAAGCTCTTCCCTTTCTTGTACATCTTGTATGCCTATTATAACCACAAAAACAAACCACTCTCCATCAATTCTAAATGCAACTTGCTTATGTGGGTATGCGGTAATGGTGATGTAGGTTGTAGGTGTTGGTGGGGAGAGTTAATTTTGTGAAGACTCAAAAGATATACAATTCATGACCACCGTTGCTATTAATTAATCGGTTGATCAAAGAAAAAGTCCTCAGAACTTGCTGAAATGTCAACGAGAACAAGAAAATGCTATATATAATTGGTGATGGGGTCATAATAGTAAAGTGATGGAAGTAAAGAATAATCTTAATAAAGAGTGTTACCCAATCAAGCATGTTCTGGGCGTCCACATCCAAATTGAAAGAGGAGTTTCTGTGGCCGGTGATCAACTCCAGTACCAAAACTCCATAACTAAATACATCTGCCTTCACTGATAAATTTCCATGCATAACATATTCTGGAGCCATGTATCCACTGAACAATTCCCACGTACGAGTAATTAGTTAAGAGTAAAAAACTATAAGCCACAAACAAACGATCACAACTGGTCAAAACACTTGACTTGACTAGTCAGTCATATCATCAAACACATGCAATGCAAGACGTGCCGTAACTAATACGCCAGTTTCTTAATCTGTTGATTTGATATATGAGGAGATCCTATGGGTTGATGGCAAAAGGAGAAACAAGGTAGAAAACATTTTCACATATATTTTAGTGATAAAAATGTAAAAGTCATATTATGAGCGCTGAAAACGTAATGTTTAATGTTGTTTACTTTTAAAACTATATAAGATTTCATCAAACATTAATATTATAAAATATTACTTATAAAATTGACGCTGTAGAATTTATTACTCAAAATATTATATAAAGTGCATGATGACCGTTTAATGTTAACTTGACCTGACGATTCAAATGAAACTGTTTAGCAAAATGAAAAAAAAAATACATGAATTCATTCAAATTCGAAGAAGATTTTGATGAAATTTCAGATTCATTAATTAGTTATATTAGTTGATAATGTTTGATAAAATAAATACTTCTGTACATTATGCAAAAGAGAACATTAGTAACGGTGCCCGAATTTTTATCATGTCATTTTATTTTATATAGTTAAAAGTTAATTATTATTGTTATTATTATTATTAATACGTAAAATTATTATGTGTATATTAATTTATATTTTTAAACATCTCTATTTATATACTTTATTTGTTGTTGTTTTGTTTAAATTTAATATATTATTTTAAATATTTAAATTTAAGCTAACAAAATTATGAAGTAATCAATAGCAAGAGAACAAATGAGAACTTAGAAGGTATAAAAAAAAAAAAAAAAAAAAAAA
>Ga0099823_1009137_pt1 | contig 10063 bp, 2 predicted proteins | sample CowpearedBW_FD_76831 | JGI IMG/M metagenome (GOLD analysis project Ga0099823, IMG submission 76831) | Root nodule microbial communities of legume samples collected from California, USA - Cow pea red BW | ecosystem: Host-associated > Plants > Roots > Nodule | place: USA: California | collected...
AAAAAAAAAACGTCAGGTCTCATATGAGTTTAAATATAAAAAAAGAAAATATTAAACTGAAATCTTATGACGACTTAAAAAAAAAAAAAGGAAGATGTCGTCATACGTCATACAATTTTATCTTGACTCAACTAAAGTCGTACTAATAAGTACTATTTTACCTATTGAAGTAGTCATCAACTCCCATCCGACTTCATCTTATTTCATAATATTAAAAAAATTTAACCCATTTAAGTAAATATAAAAGTAAATTGACCCTTTTTTTAAATTAACAGAGAATGTGAGCCTTCTTTTTTTCAAGTGTGTGATGCACTCATGTAGGTACCATTCTAACACTTCATTGTTTCTTTTAAGTTGATTAACTTGATTTGCAATTTGAATGATATAGGCCATTCTTGATTGTAGCCACTTAACCAAAACAAAACCCACCTTATACAAATTTCCTGGCAGTCGACTTTTTAGCCTTTTGACCATTTCTTTTTATTGATTTTACCTCCAGCCTTTTACTAGTAAAACTGTAAAAAATACCTTGTCTTAGAATTGTGAGGCAATTTAATCAGTGTTATAACAGTAAGATAACAACGGCTCGAATCGGTCACAAATAGTGCCTATATGTAATCTGACCTGCAAAAAAAATCCACACATTACTTGATCATTTACCATCGGATACACCCCTTCAAAAAATACCCACAAATTTTTTAAAATCCGTAAATACTCATGGATATCCGCATACCCACGAATATATATATATATATATATATATATGTTTTATAAATTTTATAAATAAAATTATAAAAAAAGAAAATTAAATATAAATTAAATTTTAATGTTACTTGAATTTAACCTAATAAAAACTATTTTTATTTTTATTTTTTTTGGATAATAAGTACCCACGTGTACGGATAATATAATACCTGCATCCAACCCATTTATAGACGAGTATTATAATATCTATTATCCACAAATAATAAATATCCGTAAGTACTAACTATCCACCACAAATTTTATCTTTGAATACTCAAGGACGCGAACGCGAATATTTTTGTCATCCCTATATAGGAGATTGTAAAGCTCAAGTGTCAGATGGTTGTGTTTAGTTGATATAAAATGAAAGATTCATGAGTCGTGAGAGCTACAAAGGGAAAAATTAATCAAAAGTTCAAATATTTGCTATTATAACCTCCTTTTCTAGTTGTTTCAGAGAAACCAAGATCGAGGTTAACCTTTCACAACAAGTAGCATTAAAGCAAGAAGCACATGAGTAACAACCAAGTGAAAACATCTACCAAAAATGTTTAATGTATGCTTATTTGGATAAAGAGAAGAGATTTCTTGTGATTATTGCCATCAATCTATTGGATAAGCAAGAAAGTGACTTGCTAAAAGTGTTTCATTGAAAGAACAAGAAAGCCATTGATTGGTTCGTAAATGACATTTCATGGATTAGTCAATTGTTTTGACGCACAAAATCTTACTAGAAGATGATTTGAAACTAGTGAGCCCAACATTCCTGAACGTGGTGAAGGAGGAGGTGACCAAGTTACTAAAAGCTGAGGTCATTTATCACATCGAAAAGCCAATAGGTTTTTACTATGCAAGTAGTGTCAAAGAAACCAAGAATTATTATGGTGCAAAGTGTTGAATATAGTGAAAACTAATCTCGTGTAGAAAATACACATAGGATAAATATCTATAATAAAGAAAATATGGCATAAATTAGTACATATAAATGATATGTATCAAATTTGTTACAAATATAATCAATTATAAATCTTTGTAAAAATTTAGTAAAAATATTTGTTAATTGATCAGTTGAATTAACAAATTAAATCTTGATGGCTTAGATACAATCTTTTATTGAATGAAATGACAGTTAATCTTAATATGTTTAGTCCTCTCATGAAAAAAATGATTAGAACTAATATAAAAAGCGACATGATTCTCATGTATAAATGTCATTTGAGTAACATCTCTAAATTGCAACTCATTAAACAATTGTTTAAGCCAAACATGTTCACGTATAATTGAGGTCAAAGCTTTATATTTTATTTATGCACTAAATCTTGCCACAAAGCTTTACTTCTTACTCTTCTAAAAGATCAAATTATCACTAATCGAGACATAATATTTTGAAAGTAGATATTTTATCAAAAGGAGATTCTATCTGATTAACATCGAATAACAAAACAACTTTTGTATTGTTATTGGAGCCATATAACAAGCATTTTCCAAGAGATTCTTTAATATATGAATGACTACATTCCAATGATCTTCACATGAAAAATTAAGGAATTGACTCACCACACTGACTGTAAAAAAAGTGTTAGGACAAATAACAATAAGATAATTCATTTTTTCAACTAATCTTTTTTTTATAATGCTCAGAAGCTTAAAAAGGTTTCACTGATTTGGTAGAAGTCTATTATTGGATATGTCAACAAATTTAGAATTCACCAACCTAGTTTGCACCAAAATATTCAATGCATACTTCCTTTGAGATATAACAATATTATTATTAGATTGTGCTTACCCACCATCAAAGAAATATTTGGGTTTGCCAAAATATTTGGTCCAAAAATGGTAACAAAGATATATATTATCAAGACATAGCCAACACTTGAGTAATAATAAAATACTGAGCAATTTGTCTTACTACGAATCATACCAAATTGTTGAACAACATTACTAAATTTTTCAAACTAGACCCTATGATACTGTTTTAGTCCAAATTGTCACACAACCTCATTAAATAAAACTAAGTTTTTCTCCTTTACTAATGTAGTATATAGGTCAACCTAGGTTGGTCCAATGAACATTATCATGTAAGTTCATTGATTGAAATTTATATTTTTGTGGGAAGTTTTAAAAGCATAAAAGATAGATAATAAAACTAACTCATTCAAAATGCATAGCACTAAAAAGAGATTAAATCAGTAATTATACAGAACTGACCAATGCAATGCTAATCAAGGAAGATAAACGATAACAATTAAAACACAATAATTGGCCTAGCTAGTGTGACTCATGGCAAAATGAAAAGTTCAAAAACACTTAAAAACAACACTAGCTAGAGCTTTGTGATTATAATTCAAGAAAACTAAATGACTTAAACACAACATCACACTGAGCTAACATCTGAAAAATAGCAGTCTACTAGACCAATTGGAAAAATAACATAAGTGAGTAAAACTAATAAAACATTAAACAAACATATGGAGTCAATGAGAGTTGTAACATGTATTCAAATGGAGCGTAGAAGCATTAACTAAAAATTAAAATTGATAAAAATGTAAAGTAACATTGGACTAAGAAGGACTCAACACAAATAAGTCTTAATCTATACAACAAGAAAAATGCAAGTCTTAATCTATGCAACAAGAAAAATGCAAAGGGGGTTAAAATATAAATTCAGAATTGGAGTGAGAAAAAAAGAATGCAAGTTGAATGCAATCATTCTAAGCACAAATACCAACTTGGCTAAAGGATCCATCCAGGTTTTTTAGTCACATAATCTTAAACCCAAATGCAATTGAACAAAGAACTAAAATAAAACATAAAATCCTGCTTACAATGAAAAGTTGTACCACCATAATCCAAACTAAAACTTGTATCAATCTTTTTTTTTGCTACAATATATCTAACAAGAGAAAGGATGACAATTTGGTTTCAACAAAGGTGGTCAATAAGTGAAGAGTCTCCATAGACTATACAAAGCTCAACCAAGCCACTCCATAAACTATAGGAAGCTCAACCAAACCACTAAAAAGCACCATTTTCCTCTACTATTCATTGATCAAGTCATAGAAAAGCTTAAATAGGCAAGTTGAAAGCGAATGCAAAGCATTTTGTCAGGGATGACCTATATCTTTGTAAGTTATACAATGATAAAGTGATAAGAAGGTGTGTTTCTCAGGCTGAGTTTAAAGCCATTATAAACCATTGTCATGATACAACAATTGGAGGTCATTTTGGGCCTTGTAGCACTACAAAAAGGGTCCTAAACAGCGAATTCTATTGGCCAACTCTCTTCAAAAATGCATACAAGTTTGTCAAAGCATGTAAGAAATGCCAGAAGGCAAAAGATAATATTACAAAGAGAAATGAAAGGCCTCAACAACCAATAATTGTCTATGAAGTATTTAATGTGTGGGACATAGATTTTATAGGACCATTTCCCTGCTAGTATCTCTTATGTTTTACTTGTCATGGATTATGTTTCTAGAGGGTAGAAGCCAAAGTAACCGAGACTAAATACTCTAAGGTTGTTGCAAATTACCTTAAGACTAACATTTTTTTGCCAATTTTAAGTGTCAAAAGCAATCATCAGTGATTAAAAAAGTCATTTTTCCAATAGGGTGATAACGGCACAGCTCCTGGGATGACTCATAAAACCTCCACATCCTATCACCCTTAAAGTAGTGGGCAAGCTGGGATCTTCAACAGGAAAGTGAAAAATCTACTATAAAAATTGGTGCAACTACCAAAAGAATTGGAGCCAACTATTGGATAAAGTCTTGTGGGCACAAAGGACACCTTATATAGGACACCCTCAACATGTTACCATTCAAGACAGTATTTGGGAAAACATATTATCTCTTAGTGGAGATTAAGCATAAAGCCTACTGGATTGTAAAGAGGTGTAATCTTATGTAGAAAGAAGTTAGGAAAGAAAGAAAGCTTCAACCACAAGAATTGGAAGAAATTCAGTTGCAAGTATATGAGAACTTCAAGCTCTACAAAAAGGTGAAAAATTACCATGACAAAAGGACTTTAAAGGATTTTTATGAAGGCAAGAAAGTGTTATTGTTCAATTCTAAGCTCAAACTTATGAATGGTAAGCTTCGATCTAAATGGGATGGATGATAGTCCTTATGTTATAATTAATTTTTCTCTCATGGTGCAGTTGAAGTTTTTTATAAAGCTACCAACGACGCATTCAAGATTAATGGCCAACAACTCAGTATTTCATGACAACTAACAAAGGCCAAAGGAGAGCATTAAGGAGCTCAGTCTTATGAGCCAAGTCTTATGAGCCAGTCTTACGAGCCAATAATTAAGAAGGAACAATTCCTCTGAGCAACATTCCAAGTTTCTTTATTCTCACACACATTGAGAACAATCTTGGACTCAAATAGTGGACTCAAATAAGGGCTTCTATTATCATTTCATGATTTTTTGTTTTTTGTTTAGGATTAGGAATTGTCACCTTTATTGTTTTGAGTTATTGATTTTTTGCAATTATTTGCTTTGTCCAAGGATGTATGTTTTAATATATTTGTCTTTGTTTTCCTAATCATGTTTGTTAGTGTTGTGATTAAGTCTTGTTTAGTCTTCATTGTTCACTGAATTGAAAAAGATGTTTTATAGTGTGAATACATCCTTAATTAGAGCTTTTAAGCCTGTCTCACATGTTCATGTTAGATTTGATATTTGCTAACCTTAATGAGCTTTGAGTCGAATTTCTTTCTTGTGTAATTTACTCATGCTTGTAATGTGATCTAGAACTTGATTGAACTCTTTTTAACGCTACTTGTTTGATTACACTCATGAAAGAATCTAGGCCATTTTTATGAATTAGCCACTTAACAAAGAAAGGCAATATCACACTCAAAAAGGAAGATAGGATAACATCTTCAAAATTAGAGGTTGGAAGAGATTTCGTGGGAGGGAAGATAAGTTACTTCCTCAAATGAAGTCAAACTCCCCTAAAAGGGCTCCAATGTTGCCAAATTCTCCCAGAAGGATGATGAGTCCTCAACCCCTATCAAAGATAGAGGAAAGTACTTAGAAAAAATAAACCTATTTAAGAGAAAAGTTTCTTCACCTTCCTTTTTTTACTTAGTTTAGTTTTAAATAAAATTTATAATTCATGTTTGTGTTTTGTAAGTTTGCAAGTGACATACTCTTTTAAGATTGTCACCTTTCTAAAAAAATATAGATCAAGAAAGAATCTAGCCCAAAGGAGTGTTCTTACCACATCCCTATTTTTTCTAAGAAAACCCTCTTAAGTGGAAAAGAAGAACAACCTGAAAGATCTTGGTGCAGAACCACTCACCTAGAGAATACACCTTTTTCATGATTTTGTAATGAACAGATCATATTCTCCCTCTTTCTCATCATTAGAATTTTGTAGAATATACTTTTTGTATTAGCTAAATTACTCTTCTCCTTTTGCCCTGCTAGGAGACCTTTTCCATTGTCTATTTAATTAATATTGAATTTAAAATACACCTTTGTATTCTTTGTGAGTTTTGTTCTTATGATTAGTCTTATCTTGAACCTTGATTTAAGAGACAACATCTACCATATATTGGGTAGCCTAGTAATCCAAATGGTATGTGTCTTTCCATCTCATTTCCCCTTTTATTCTCTCCATCTTTTGCTTGTTTCTTCATTCAAGTTTCTTATGTTTCAAGCTTTCGAACCATTAGCCTAGTAACCCAAATGGTATGTTTCAAGCTTTCGTACCATTTATGTTGTTTGTAATTATCTTGTCTCACTTCAATTAAATCTTCAATCTCAATTTTTGAACTCCTTTAAAATACATCTTCACTTTTAAATAACTTTTTAATTATCTTAATATTTGATATCTTCTTAAAATTTTCTTAATAAAAATTAATACAAACACTTTGCACTCACTAAAATTATAAGATAAACTTACATCAAGAATGAGTTAGGAATTATCCAAATCAAATGTCCTAAAGAAGATATCCACACACGCACATCTTCGTAATATTTAGTAAGTAGCTACAAAATCAACAATAAAGCATGTATCTAACTCATTGATAGCCTTTCACACTTATATCAACGATCAAAATCATTTACACAATGATAAAGGTGTTACAATAACTCTAAAAAAGTCGGTGCAATCGAAGAAGACTTATTGATAAGCACATTAAGATAGCACCCCAAAAGCTAGCAACTAAGGAGAGAATCAAACAATTAGTTTTTTCACACAACCCTCGTCTTTTCTCTCTTTCTCATCTTCTATCTATTTTTTTCCTCTCTGCTCTTAGGTGAGGGTTATAAAATATTTTAGAGTTTCTTGTTAATTTTGAGATTTTTTAAGATATCCAAGAAATTCATGTTATATCCTAAAGAATTCTTGTTAATGTAATGAATATATACACCTTAGAAAGTTTATTTTATTTGTATTGTGCGTGTTTAATTTACATCAAAGTAATCTAAAATTGGTTAGAATTAATTTTCTAACACAAAATCAGTATATGTTTAATTTCCAAAATCAGTATATGTTTAATTTCCAAAAGGTAAACCAAAAAACACTTTTATCAACGTTTACAATAGATCCAACTTCAAGAGATTGACAGAAACAAAAATTCAAGGGAGTGTTTCCTGTGATGAGAAGCTTGGCCCATCATGACGAGGAAGAAATGAGGAAGAGCTTGGCCATCATGACGAGGAAGAAATGAGGAAGAGGAGACTGACATAATGGCACCGACCATCAAGGTCTCAAATCGAAGCGTCCACCATATGGTGAGACTGGCATGGAGTCAGCAGAAGACCTTTTATTCTACCTTAAGGACAAAGTGGATCTTAAGGACAAGGTGGATCTTTAGGGGAAGGGTCAATAGGGAGCTAAGACCTCCTATTAGGAGAGTATATAGTAAGAGAAATAAGAAGGACTCGGCATGGGGCTACTGTATAATTGTAACAGAAATAGTTAACAACTACCACCATTCAGCAAATGATTAGCTAGGTGTAACAGCATTCACTTAATGATTAGCTAGGTGGGTATTATAACAAAAGGACTGAGTTTAAGGTGTACGGAGGAAAATTAATCATTGTCATGGAGTGCAGGTCTGTCAAAAACCTGTGGTTTAGTTACAAGCATTCAATGAAGAATTCTTCTTTCTTAATTCCCTTGCAGTTACAAAACGATTCAGTAATACCAGGCAGATATATGCGGGACTACATTGGCACCGAAAAATTTCACCAGATTCAAAAACAAGCATTTCACTTGCTAAAATTTTATAGTGTAAGAAAATGTGAAGCTTGAAGGAATTTAGCAGTAATAGACTTACACAACAATTGATGAGAGGCGAGGAAAATGAGAGACGAAGAATCGTTCTGCACAGTTGTTGGGAGGTAGACATCGAGACCATGAATTGCCTCAAGCTGCACCATTTTTTGTTTAAAAAAAGTAGTTCATTCAGAGATTCATGCTGCTGCAATGCAAGATGAAACAAGTCTCAGGTTGGAATTGTATGGAATTGTAGAACCAAAAACCACCAAACAAAACAAAAAACGGAGAGATAATCAAGCAAGAACAGACAAATTGCAATTTAGAAAGATTTGCAAATCAAAGAGGAGAGCGAGTTAGGAATTGTCCAAATCAGATGTCCCCCACAAAAAATATCCACACACGCACATCTTCATAATATTTAGTAAGCCACCACCAAATCAACGATAAAGCATGTACCTAACTCATTGATAGTCTTGCATACCAATAGCTACAATCAAAATCATTTAGACAACGATTAAGGTGTTACAATAGCTCTACAAAAGTCAGGCAATCGAAGAACTATTGATAAGTACCCAAGCACTTAGGAAAGTCACCCCCAAAAGCAAGCAACTAAGGGGAGAGTCAAACAATTAAATTCTCCACCACCGAGTATCCCATACTACTCGGTAAGTTCCTATCAGACAATTACTAATATAAGATCCCTTACCAGAATCTTCCTCTCCATCCAAACTCATTCATTCCATTGACACTAACACCTCAACCACAAATTTTCACCTTTTCCACAAAACTCCATACAATTATCAGGAAACATCAAACCTGACATTTCCTGAGGATCGCTAACGCAGTCTTTCCAACACCAAGTAACATGGTTAAAAGGGATTAATTGTGCAAGTGATATGCAACGGTTAGGAGTAAGATAATTGCATACAGACAGAGAGAAGAACCGGTAAACAAAAGCCAATATCCCCATGAAATCATGAGTAATCCAAAATTAAGTTCATCCTGCTTCAACCAAACAAATGAATATTCCCTTGTCTTCAACATCCATTAAAGAAAGGAACAAAATTTTGAACAAACCTCTAAGTCACAACAACAGTTGCCTATTTTGCTGGCTTTGACACCATCAGTTTTGAGAAGTTTCATCACCTCCAATTGTTACAAACTCTTCAAGTAACTCCTCTATTTACTGAAACAGAGAAAGATGTACATGAAATTGCGCCGCATGATACCTAATAAAGTACAAGCATATATAATTAACAAATTCCTTTGCATCTCATATACATATGCTTGAGGGTAGTTTTGCTCCCCTTTTCGCATAAAAGACAGTTCGAACAAATTACTTTGCATAACTTCCCACCTAAGGCAAGCAATCATACCAAAGCAGTAAAAATAAGAAACTAGATATGACAATATTTCCTCACCAATTTTGTCATTCAACTAAGTAGCTACTGTTTCACACAAAATTCAAAGGTAAAAATACTAGTATTTCACACCCGCAAGAAAGTCACTGTCTCCCAATTCTATTGTATCATATAGTTTCATACCAAAGCAATAGGATTATAACATTATACCCATAAAAACAAAGATTAATTTTGTATTCTGCGAAACAAATTTATAATTAACCAAACTCAAACTATTCAATAGTATGTGAAAATTAAAAGAACAGGAAACAAGTAAATTCGAAGAAGAAATTGAGATGCAAACAAATGCATTCAATCAATCACAAATCTATTCACACAGCCATGCCTATCTAGCAGACATATGAACTCATGAGAGAAATTTCAATGACATTGAAGATGCAGTATTTCATCCAAAGAAACATGTAACTACAAATCCATTGCGATGTGAAAGGGTGCTTATACTACATTGATCCATCAAAGATACTGTAATGGAGAGAAACTTCACTCTAAGATACATTTATGATTAACTCATTTAGCTAGAGAGCAGAGCTAGAAGCTTTATATCTAATCCTAGATCGAACCTGAAAAGGATTCAAACTAAAAAATTAAAAAAAAAAAAAAAAAAAAAAAAAAAAAAAAATTAAAAAAAAAAAAAAAAAAAAAAAAAAAAAAAAAAAAA
>Ga0099823_1009139_pt1 | contig 10062 bp, 8 predicted proteins | sample CowpearedBW_FD_76831 | JGI IMG/M metagenome (GOLD analysis project Ga0099823, IMG submission 76831) | Root nodule microbial communities of legume samples collected from California, USA - Cow pea red BW | ecosystem: Host-associated > Plants > Roots > Nodule | place: USA: California | collected...
CGCTCTGCGTCGACTGGCCCGCCAGCAGCGACACGTCGCGCCCCGCGCGCAGGGTCAGGCCACCCTGCTCGCTGCCGATCTGCGCCGCCGTGGCGCTCAGGTCCTGGCCGGCCTTCAGAATCACCGGGCCCTGCGCCTGCACCGACGTGCCAACCTCCGCGCTCTGCCCCCGGTTGATGTAGTTGCGATCGTCGAACCTCGCCCGATCGCTGCTCGCCGTCTGCACCGTCCCCAGCTTCAGGTCCCGCCCCGCGTCCACCAGCACGCCGCCGTTGCTGCCCGTCTGCTTCAGCTGGGCCGCGTCCAGCACCACGTCCTGCCCCGCCTGCAGCACCATCACGCCGCCCGCCGTCAGGCTCGCCACGCGGTCCAGCACCGTGCGCTGGGCCGTCGCCGACGCGCCGCTGGCCGTCGTGCTCGCAATCACCAGGTCCCGTCCCGCGTTCAGGCTCAGGTCCCGCGTCGCGCTCAGCTCGCCGCCCAGGTTGCGCAGGTCCTCCTTGGCGCTCAGCGCCAGGCTCGCCCCGCGCATGCTGCCCGTGTTGACGATGCCCTGCGCCGTCGCGTTCAGCGACTGCGACGCGCGCACATCACCGCTGTTGTCCAGCGCCCCGCTCAGCGCCAGGTTCACCCGGTCGCCCGCGATCAGCGCGCCCGTGCCCGTCAGGTCCCCATCGCGCGGCAGCAGGTACACCTGCGGCACCAGCACGCGCTGCACCGTGCCATCGGCCAGCGTCACCTCCTGCTCCACCAGCCACACCAGGTCCGTCGTCAGCAGCGCCATCTGCTCCGCCGTCAGCGCCACCCCCGGCCGCAGCTGATGCGCCTGCGCGAAGCTCGCGCCATTGGTCATCAGCGCCCGGTACATCTCCTCGTCGCTCGCATACCCCTTCAGGAAGGTCGAGCCCGTCAACTGGCCGATCTGCTCGCGCACCAGCCGCTGCTCGTAGAACCCGTCACCCAGCCGCTTCTGCGCCAGCGCCGGATCCAGCTGCATCGCCTGCAGCAGGAAATCGCTCGACAACCAGTCGCGGTAGTTGGCGAAACGCGGATCCGTCTCCACCAGGTACCTCGAGCCCGGCTCCAGGTGCGCCTTGAACAGGCTGTTGCCCGGCAAGGTCAGCGACACCGGCACGGCCCGCAGCCGCCCGTTCGCATCAGTCCCCGGCACCACCCGCGCCGCGCCGGCACCACCGGCCGTCAGCCGGCCCGGACCGGTGCTGCCCTCCAGCGTCTGCGAGCGCACCGCCTGCGCCGTCACACGGTCCGCGCGCGCCCGTGCGCACCAGCGCGCCGTCTCAAGAAACGAGGCGATATTCCACAGACCCTCATTTAAGAGGCAAAAACGCCCCAAAAAAGTCGGGATACTCGCTACAAGGCTTCAAATTCAGCAATTCTCGCGGAATCCAAGGTGAATCAACCCTGATGTCATAGCCGGACCGCACCGCAATCTTGGAAAATAGAATTGCGTAGGTGTCCATCATGTCTCGCGCCAATCCGTTTTGGGTCTTGTATCGCTTCTTCCTCAGCTGAGGGGTCACAAGCTTCCCGATGATGGATTCCATAGAATCAGCATCGCCACGCGCGAGCGCCAAGTAGAACTCTTGGTCTATAAGATATTCAGTATCTCGCTTGATCTGACCAGATATAGCCAAGACCTGCTCTGCTCGTTCTCCTAGCTCATCCCATCGGCTCTGCAAGGCCAAATACGCCTGATATCGATAGAAGGCCATGCTCTTTGGCTTGCCGATATCCGATACAAATGCTTCGGTAGAAAATCTAGGGGCGCTTGCTGCATACCATTCAATGATCTCATTGTTGTCACTCAGCACCGCCCATACAAGATCGCCAATCAGATAATCATCATACCAACCTCGAGACATCAGCTCGGCGTCAAACCGGGCGGCCGAGTACGCCCACTGCCGAAACAGTTCAGGGTGTCCGTCACGAAAGAACGCTAGTAGCGCTCGACTGCAGGATATTCTCGACAGAGTGCTCAGGCTCCCTGTAAACGACCCCGTTCCGTTCCTTATGTTTTGCAGTGCAGACTCGAGAAGTTCTTCGCTCCTTCCGTCATTGTGCTGAATGCCAAATTGAAGGTTATCCGAATAGTCGGTTTTCATCATCCCCATGCTCATCACAGACCGCCCCGCCGAGGGCCGCTGTCTGCACGTCCTTGCCTTCCTGCGTCGCGCCCTGGATCGTCAGGAAGCAAGAAGGCCGCTCACACAGTTACCCACGATCAATTCCCAGCAAGCGACCGAAACGTTCATTCATTTAAACGTACTCGTCAAAACTCATGTCAGCATTCTCATTCAAAACCACATGAACGCCATTTCCAGTCAGTTCAACAAGAGGGGCTTCGCTCTTAATTCGCCGTTCAACCTCCGCAGGGTCGTAGCCAAGCGCGCGCATACATAGCTCCGCATCCCAGAACATTCCAGGGAGGAGAGTGAAGACGTTATTCCTGCCATCAATATCAACCCCTGGCCGCTCGCGAAGGCGATGATATCCAGGATTAGAGCTCGGTCGGTCGGCCCACTCATTCCACCCGGAATCGGTGTAAGCCATAACATAGTCGAGAGGAATAACTTGAACTCGATATGCACCAAAAGACTGGGCCATTTGGGGAAGCCAATCACGCAAAAGCGCGCGATATTCCACCGAGCCAGACTTCAGCTCAATAATGAGGGAGTCGTCGTAGAACGCTTCATCGCGAAGGAACCTGTCGCTTCGAAATTTGTAGTCGAAGGACAGCCGCAAGTCGCCCTTCGGCATATTAAGAAAGTGTACGGCGACCAGTTCACCTTCCCTAAATGTCGGATCCGCATCTTGAAACCCTTCGGGCAATCCGAACGGGGCGCCCTTTCCTTGCCAATAGGAAATATAACGTCGATGAATATCAACAGTATCCTCACCAGCATTCCTTCGCCGAAAAGCCTGCAAAAAGAGGGTTGATTTCATCGTTTACCCAGAACTCGAACGCGGATAAGGTAAATTCCCTGCCTACGTCGCTCGAATGTTCAAACACATTTGGCGCGCGGCTTCTCGCCACTTTCAATATCCACCGATATCGAGCAAGCGGCCGAAATGTTTGTTCATTTCCACGTAGTCTTCAAAACTCATTTGAAGTTTTGTACTCAAGACAATATGAATGCCCCCATTGATCAACTCCACATGGGAAGCGTCTTTCTTGATCCGACGTTCGACCTCTGTCGCGCCAAACCCTAGGGCATTGACGCAAAGCTCTTCGTCCCAAAACATCGCCGGGTGCAATGTAAAGATATTATTGCGGCCATCGATATCTACGCCCGCACCGTTCTTGATCCGATGGTAAACGGGGTTTGTGGTGGGGCGTCCGGACCATTCATTCCAGCCCCAATCGGTAAAGTCGAATGCATATTCCGACATGGAGACCTGAGCTCGATAGCATTTGAACGACGCCGCAAACTTCGGCAACCAAACGTGCAGCAAATCCGAGTATTGCGACTCTTCAATCTTTAATTGACAGGTGACAACATCATCAAAGGCGGAAGCATCCTTGGTCAGAAACTTCTCACTGCGGAACTTGTATTTAAAGGAATAGCGATTCTTTCCACCGGGAATTTTCAAGTGCTTAACTGCAACCAATTCACCTTCCGGCATGACGGGATCATCGTCTTCAAAAGAAGCGGGCAACCCAAAAGGTCCAGCCACGCCAATCCACGCAGACACAAAATTCCGGTGAATAGTATAGACATCCTCGTCAACCTGTGCACGATGAAAGAGTTGCAGCAGCAGTCTCGGCTGCATTATTTAACCCCACATTGACGACATCTATGCCGAAGCGAGTTTATATATCACCCAAAGATCCGTTCGGAACCTCAAGGAACGCGTGAGTATCGGCGGTCGATACGTCTACCCCATGCGCCATGCCACCATCCCGTTTATAAATATAAACCAGGTCCGGCAATGGTTGATCGCAATTAGAAATTGCAACGGCCGTAGCAAATCGAACGGCGAAGCTTTTCGCCATCCCTCCCAGATCAGAAAATTCAAAATTGGAATAGAGCTTTACCAAGACCCTGTAGCCTTTTTTCCCTCTTGAGAAGTCGACAGCAAGTAATCGTCGATCCGAGGGCAACAGGGGCCACAGTTCATCCAATGTTGAAATGGCAGATCGATCCAACCCTAGGACCTCTCCTAGATGCTCAATGATGAGTTCATTCGACACCTCATCACAGAGTAGAAATTCTGCAAGCTCCAGCGTCATCTCTTCTTCTTTGAGTTGAATAACTCCGCAAGTTTCGCTTCGGTTCTCCGCAGTTGCCGACGATCTATTACTTGAGCGGCGTAAAAATTCCCCAGAAGTCTGGATATTCGATACAGGGCTTGTAGGCAAGCAGTTCTTCGGGCACCCATGGCGACGAGATCGCGACTTCGTGTCCGGCACGATGCACCATCTTCGCAAACAGGATTCCATAGGTATCGAGCAGATCGCGAGCAAGCCCATTCTGAGTTCGATAGCGCTTCTTGCGGCTTTTGGGATCCGTAAGTCTCTCAAGCACGCTCTGTATCGCTGCCGTATCACTGCGCGCCAGTGCGAGATAGAACTCCTGATCAATCAAATATTCAGTGTCTCGCTTGATTTGATCTGCAATCGAGAGAACACGTTGGGCACGCTCTCCGAGTTCATCCCATCGCCCCTGCAGAGCGAGATAAGCTTGATAACGGTAGAAGGCGAAGCTTTTCGGTTTATCGATTTCCTTCTGAAATATCTCACTAGCGAAACGCGGGGCGCTCATGGAGAACCATTTGATGACGTCTTCATTGTCACTGAGCAAAGGCCAGATGAGATCCCCGACCAGATAATCTCCATACCATCCTGATGAAATCAACTCGGCATCGATACGTGCAACGACGTATGCCCACTGACGAAAAGCCTGGACATTCCGATCGCGAAAGTATGCGATCAGGGCACGGCTGGACGCAGTGTTTGAAAGAACACTCAATGTACCGGTATAGGAGCCCGTCCCATTGCGTATATTCGATAGTCCGTCGTCAAGCAGATCCTCTCCGCGACCATCGTTGTGGTTGAGTCCCGACTCGACACTCTGTGAATAGTCTGACTTCACGACTTGAATTTCACTTCCGGCGTGGAACTTATTGATCCAGGATTGAAACCTACTTTACTCGGGCAATTGGAGATCACCTTTATAACCGAGCGCGGCCGACCCGTTGGAAACTGGCATTAGCGAGCGCAGAAGGCGTGAAGCGGCACCCTTCATTCGCGCGTCTTTCGATCAATTCCTAAAATCAGTTTCAAGCGATCGAGCAGCGAGCCACGGTGTTTCTTCTCCAAACCATCCGAATTGGCAACTATATGCGCTCTTAGTTCTCGCATGTAAGGCTCATAGGCTTCTCCAAAGATCCTCTTCATATTTTCCGCATTCCGTAGCTCCGGCACGTAGCGATCTGCGATCTCCCACATGTCGCGAAAGTACACATATTCAATCGGATGTCCGCGATTCCCATTTATCCAACCAAAGGAACCCTCCTTGGGCTCGTCATACACGGATATTGAATCGCTCGCCCAATATTCCACACCGTCCGGATTTTCCTCTGCGAACCGCCTCATGAAGAGTTCAAGCAGATGGCGCGGCCAGTACACCTTTCGGTATTCCCCAAATAGCGCTTCACAGACACGTTCATACGTCTCGTCGGTATGAAGGAAGACCTCGCCGATCTGTTCAAGTCCCTCAAGACGAGCGCCCCGCGCTCCTCGATAGTCCTCGAGCTTGATGGCCTGCCAAGTTGTCTTCCCAAGTGCGTAGTAGTTGACGCCCATTTCACTTACTTCTAATCAATTGGGTGCTAGCACGTTCCCAGCGATCCAGCACGTGCTGCTATTTCGCTAGTCCCTGACTGCGAAGTTCATCAACCGAAGGGAAAGTCAACTCCCTTGGCTCGTCTGCGCTTCCGTCAAGATACTTGGACGCACCGCATACACCGCATTGTTATCCAACGCACTTCGCGCCCCACCCTACAGGCCCCTGTCGCAATCCATCATTCGCAAGATCTCGAATTCTTCCTGAGTGACATTAGAGCCACCTACTCTTTAGCAGGCTCGTCACGGTCAAGGATGTGCAACTCGAATGAATCTGCGACAACCAGAAAATCCACAGAACTCTGAAAACCTTTAAAGGTTCCAGAAAAATCATATTCTACAACCCCTTTTCCCGAGGAAAAGCGCTCGACTATGACCGGTTCAGACCAACGAACCTCGTCTTCAATTCGACTGTAAATTTTGACCTCGGTCCTAACGCGAGAAACGCCGACGAATTTTAGGAGACAATGTCCCACACACCCCGCCTCATTAATTCGAGAGAATAGAGGCGCAATATCCTTTGGGACAAAAAGCCAATTGCTTACATAAACTGTGAACGTATCGCCGAGAAGAAGTTCAGCCCCATACTGGCAGTCAAAAGCTCCGAGACCGTCCCAGCAATTTTCAATAATCTTCATAGCCTACTTCTTCCGAAGAATGATAGTTCGCATATCGGATTTATCCATTGGAGATCCATCTAATCGAAGATAGGTTCCATTGGAGAATTCCGGCAACAATCCGCCTTTATACTCCAACTTCAGCCCCAGCGCCTCAAGTTCCGCTGCCGATGGCAGAGTTTTGAAGTTGGGATTCCTTTCCGTCATATTTAGAACAATCTCTCCGCCGGACTTAGTAACTCGAATAGCCTCTCCCAAAAAGTCCATAATAGTTGAAGGCTTTCCAGCTTCCCGCGGAATAAATGGATTGTTTGCGACAACCCTACCCTGGCTTCCGGCGGGAATGCCGCTTAGATCGCGCGCGTCAGAGGCAATGGCGTTCGGATCGGTCGGCCCCACGCCTTTTGCGCCGGGGATCTGGGGACCGCGGTGATCTGTGAACAGTTCCAACGTTGGAGTTGCTGAATCTGTCCCATTCTCCGCAGGTCCGCGATCTGCCTTGGGCGGCGACGCGAGGCGGCTCGGTGGTTTCACCGGCTCCAGAAGCTGTTTTGGCAACATCGCGGAGCCGAAGACATCGGAGACAACGGAAAGTACTTCCGATAGGCGTTCCTTTGTTTCTGGGCTTGCACCCGCCAATGTAGCCCCTAAGTAGCCTGCCGCAGCTAGTGAACTATTTCGTAAAGGTTCCACAACCGAAGCGACGGATCCCTTTCCCAGTTCAGACGGCAAATAGCTCTCATTGGGCTTTGGCCCACCGTTGAATAATTCACCTCCGAGGCCAGATTCACGTTTGGCAGCATTGAATATATTTTGGTTTGCGTTATCTGGGAGACCGATCAGATAGTTCTTCAACCAAGCTCCGCCCTGGAAGGAGTCCATGTACGCCGCCTGAGCTGCAAGGCTGCCGGCATATGGATATGTATAGCTCGTCGGGGGTGGGTTGGTCGCAAGGCGCCGCAGCTCGTTTGAGGCCTCGCTACGCGCTTGCTCAGGCGTCATGGTGCTGATCGCTTGGTCGTAGACGGACTGCGTGTAGCGCATCACGTACGCGGCGAGGTTGTCCTTCTCTGTGCGCGTCATCGGCTGTCCCTTTGAGAACTTGGCCAATAGTTCATCGCTCATCTGATCCGCGATCTCAAGCATCACAAGGGTTCGGCTTTCGTCGGCGGTAAGCCCCTCCTTGGAGCTCTTCTTTCGCAAATCCTCCAACTGCCTTCGCTGCTGGTGGGCAAGGAAGTTGTTCACCACCTGATTCCCCGCCGTCGCCGCACCCGCGGCACCGCCAGTCGCCGCCCCCACCGCCGTGGCGGCCGCCGCGGTGACGAGGTCACTCACCGCCTCCGGCAGTCCCTTGAGGGCCTTGGCGATGTCCGCCGTCACGTACGCCGACGCTCCCGCGCCGACACCGCCCGCTAGTCCACCACCAAGCGCCCCCAGCGCCGCATGCGCTGCCACTCGATAGGCGCCTCCCTCCGCATACTTCGCCGCCTCCACCGGATCGGTCTTCTCGAGCTCCCTGGCCTTGAGCTCCATCTGCGTGCCGATCTCATTGGCGATCCGCGGCAACGCCTGCTGCGTGACCTGCACCTGCGCCTGCACCTCGTTCATCAGCGCCTGACCATCCCAGCTCTTCTTCAACGCGCCGCTGGTGTCCTTCCCCGTCGTGACGTCGCGGTTCAGCTCCGCCACCGCCGTGGCCGCATCCTTCCCCGTCAGCTCCTTCTGCTTCGCTTCGTCGGTGATCGTGATCTCCGCGCCGCTGACGCCGCTGACCGTCGTGCTGCCTTGGCCGCCATTCGCGCTGCCCATGCCCGGCGAGAAGCCCGGCTTGGTGCTCGACTTGCCATCCCCCTGCTTCTCCTCCGGCGTCTTCGCCGCCGGTTGATCGCCCACCTTCGAACTCAGGCTCACGCCGACGCTGTAGCCGCTGGCCTTGTAGTTGTCGCGGTTCTCGATCTCGCTCTGCGTCAGCGTCGCCGTGGTCAGGCTGTTCTTCTTCTCGTCCACCGCCTGCTGGCTGCTCGTGATCACGCCGCCCTTGAGGTCGGTGTTCCCCTTGACCGCCAGCTGGAATCCCTGGTCCCCCGCCGCGATGCCGCTCTGCTCGGTCACCGATGCGAAGTTGCCCTTCGCCTTGGCGCTGCTGACGCTCGCATTCATCGAACTCGTGCCGTAGCAGAACGGCGGAATGCACAGGCTCACCCCCACGCCAGCGCTTTGCTGCTTGGCGTCGTAGGCCGTCACGTCCTGCAGGCTCTCGATGTTGAGGTTGCCGCCGATGCTGCCGCTGACCTTGTCGCCCTGCACCACCGCGCCCTTGAGCGTCGTGTCACCGCCGGACTCGAGGCGGACCTCGCTTCCGGCCACATGCGTCAGCGTGTTGGTCACCGACGTGCCGTCAGCCTTGCCCTTGCCCTTGTTGGCCGCCGCCTCCAGCGTGAAGCCGTTCTGCGTACCGCCGAAGGCGTACGAGATGCCGATGCTCGCGCCACTGCTGCTGTTGGTGCTGTGCAGTGTGCTCGTGGACTGCGCCGCCTCCAGGTTGATCGCGCCATCGGCCTTGAGCGTGGTCTTGCCATCAGCCTTGATGTCCGAACCCACGATCTGCACCGTGCTGTCTTGACCGCCACCCGTCGCCCGGATGCTCACGTCGCCCTGTGCCGTGACCTGGCTGCCCACCGCCGTCGTGCTCTCCTCCGTGCTCCGGCTCTCGCTCTTGGACGTCCCCAGGCTCACGCCCACCTTGAAGCCCTTCTTCGGGTCGCTCAGCAGCGTCTGCCCCGCGTCCAGCGCATCCTTCGCCGCCAGCCCGGCGGTGAGGCCGGCCAGTGCCTGCATGCGCTTGTCCGAGGTCTTGCCCCCGGCTTCCACCGCGCCGATCGCGCTCTGCACCGCGCTCAAGAGGGGCGCGCTGACCGTGCCGCCAATCGCCGTCTTGCTGAACTTGCTGGTCTGCGTGTTGTCGGCGCTGTTCTGCGCCGCGTCGATCCTGACCTGCTTGGCCAGGATGTCGACATCGCCGCCGCTGCCGTCGGCGGCCTTCTGCGCCAGCACCTGCGAGCCCGTCTGCGTGTAACGCTCGCCCGCCTGCAGCGTCACGTTGCCGCCCAGGCTCGCCACCTGCGAGCCCGTCTGCGTCACGCCATGCTCCGCGCCCGTGCTGCTCTGCTTGACCGTGCCCACCGCCGGCTGCAGGAGGCTGCCGATGACGCCGCTCTTCTTGCTGCTCGCGCTGCTGCTGCCGTCTCGCGCGTTCTCCGCGGTGCCCACCGTCAGGTTGCGCTCGGCCCGGATGAGCACGTCGCCATCGGCCACGACCGTCGCGCCTTGCAGCGCCGCGTCGCGTCCGGCATGCGCCACCAGGCTGCCCGCGCTGATGCTGCTGCCCACGGCCTCCGTCACGCTCTGCGACTGGCTCTGCGCGCCGCTCTTGCCGCCCAGCAGCGCCACGCCCACCACCATGTCCAGCGGCGCGCCAGTCAGCATGAGCGCGCCGCCAGCAGCCTTCGCCAGGCCGCTGGCCTGCTTGACCGACTGACGCATGCTGGTGCTGTCACGCGTCTGCTCGGCAGCCTC
>Ga0099823_1009145_pt1 | contig 10058 bp, 7 predicted proteins | sample CowpearedBW_FD_76831 | JGI IMG/M metagenome (GOLD analysis project Ga0099823, IMG submission 76831) | Root nodule microbial communities of legume samples collected from California, USA - Cow pea red BW | ecosystem: Host-associated > Plants > Roots > Nodule | place: USA: California | collected...
GAGTGGGACATACATCGTAAGCGAGAAAAAAAGAGAAAAAAATCTAGTGAAATTAGATAAAAGAAAAAACTTGATATGATTATGAATGAATGATAATAATATAATTGAAAAATCTAGAAAAAAAAAAATATTGATATCGTAAATGACAAGAACAATGTAATTGGAATAGGATGAGAAACAACACTGCATAGTTAGTTTATTGATTCCATTAGCCATAGCCGCAGTGTTGTGTGGCGGTGACAACCATGGCTGACTCTTCTCAAGACCTCGACCAACTCCTCGATAGTACTTTCTTCCTCACTCACTCTAACTTTCTCTGATGTTAAATTATTTTTTCTCTCTTTCTGAGACTGTTTCATTCGATTATTTCAGGTGCTTTGGATGATTTTCAGTCCTTCAACCTTAATCCTTCTCTTCCAAGGTTATCGTTTCCGCCCTTTTTCGACTCTGCAATATCTTAATTTATTTTGGTTTTACTGAATCTTTGTGTGTTTGTGTTAATTGAATTGTGTGTTGGAAGTGGGGGAGCAATTGCGAGCAAAAACGAGAGTCCTTCGTTGCCGTCGGGGGTTCAGGGATTGGGCATGGGTTTACCTGATTTGAGAACGAAGAAAAAGGGGAAGCAGAAGGTTTCGAAGGACAGCCACGTGGCGGAGGCGCTGAACAAGCTGAGGGAGCAGACCAGAGAGGCTGTGAAGGGCCTGGAGTCTATGACCCCTCCTGCTGCTGATGATTTGGGGAAGGATGCCTTGATGGAAGATTGGGTCAAACAGTTTGAGCAGCTTGCTGGCTCTCAGGTATTTTTTTATTATTTTGTTTCCTTTTCTTCCTTTGCATCAATTTGTACTTGATTTACTTATTCAGTAATTTCTCTTGTCATCGAGCTTTAAGTTTGTTGTGTTCTCTAGTTTTGAGGTGAAAATCGGTAATGGATTTTAGGGGCAGTTTTTGTGCTTTGTTTTTTGCATCTTCATGTAGTCTAACAGTTTGTATATGTGAGAGGGCGCGGTGTGGTGATATAGGGTTTTAAATTGCTGTGTTGTGGTTGTGGAAACTCTAAAACCTTGATGTTGCTGCCAAAATTGTGGCTGCATACAGGTTATTCAAACCTATCCGTACCCCATTGAGATGGAATTTGAGTAATCATCAAAGTTTGTTTACTCTTGCTTTGAGTGGAAGGAACCTAGGTCTTTGGTTTGATCCATGTGTATGGAAAAACACCAGCCTTCTGTTCCAGGAGACTGATAATTCCCTTGAAATCTGAAGAAAGATTAAGTTTGGCAACTGTCATTTTTCCTCTTAGCAATTAATTTGTCTGCTGCTGCTTTGGACGATGATGAACTATGGACCAGGTTGTTATGGTGTTTCCTGTGTATATTCCTATCATTTCTCACAATAAGATACTCTCCTTACCTGATACGTACAAACACACACACAAGTTAATATAATATAATATATCAAAGAGACATATTGGAGCTAAAGGACTAATATTTGTTTGCACTAACCTGGGTTTTGTGTACTGGAATACCTATCATTTCTCACAATAAGATACTCTACTTCCCTGATACGTACACACACACACACACAAGTTAATATAATATAATATATCAAAGAGACATATTGGAGCTAAAGGACTAATATTTGTTTGCACTAACCTGGGTTTTGTGTACTGGAATTGTCAATAGTTGTGTATCAGAGGCAAATCAGTAATGTACGGAGGTTTTTATTTTTATTTTTTGAAAATGTGCTTTTATACTGCACATATACATATTGGGGCATCATATAGACATCTCAATGTTATGGTAGTCAACTGATACATAAGAGGAGGAAAAGAGATAAACGGAATTAAAAAAATATGGTAATCCAAATGGTATGGTGATATCACTCAATGTGACCAAGAAGCTGACTGCTAGTTACGTGAATGAGTGTAGCTTGAGGGTCACCTCCTCTCTCATAACTGAGTCAATGTCTAACTTTATAGCTAAATTCGCTTTCACTCTTATTTATAGTCAATTTTATTTATATCTGATCCTCTCCTTGCCCTCTGCATGCATGTTCTTTACTACTGATTGCCTATCAGATTAGCACTACATTCCCAATTACCTTCAATCAATTTTTCCCTGAAAGTCAAATGTTCATCACTCTTGAGGTGCTACGACTTTATTCTTGTGTTTGTATTTTGTGGATTATAGACTCTTTCCAATAATCCCTTTGGAGATCTTTTATTGAAACTCCTATAAAAAAGAAATCAATTTGGAGGTTCCACTTTTATTAGTTATGAGTTGTACCTCCTGCTTCTTTAATAAGTTTCCATGCATTTCCTAAATATTCACTTGCAATATTGATATACTTTGGGAAGGAGTGGGGAGGGGAGGGGACTCAACTTTAACAGCCTGTATTTTTAAGTGGTCTAACTGTGAGGAACTTTTGAACTGGTACTTGCTAGAACCTACCTTATCAAGGTGAATTGCTCATATATATACTTTGTTCCTTTGTGCTCTTTCTTTATGATTTAAATTGAACATGGGATTTACTTATTTTTATGTAATGACAAAGTCCAATTGCTCAGACTTTAGAAATCTAGGTTGGTACCGTTGTGATGACTTACCTGTTTGGTATTTTCTGAGTCCGAATGTCATGAAATTACGAGTTCAGTTGAGCCTGGCCTAGATGTTGGCCCTTATTTTATGCGTGGCGAGTTTTTCCTTTATGGAAATTTGAATGCAATGATCTTACTTTTAATAAAACAACTCAGGTTCGTATATGACTCTTGGAGATTCCACATCAATCAAATATGTGACAAAATATATATGTAAATGAGTGCAAATCTCTTGATGCTAATTTTATGAAGTTAAATTAGATTTAAAGTTCACTTTCTAAAAATTAGTGTCAAAGGATGTTGTTTGTCATGATGACAGCTTATTTGATTTGGTTTTTGTATTCAATTGATAACTTCTCTTTTTCTTAAAGAAGTTCAAAACTAAATGAAGAATTAAAGTTGGAATCTATTAATCAAGAGAACAAAAAGTAAGAGAGATTTGAACTGTACGAACTTTTATGTTGTTAGGTTTATAGAGGGGATTTCACTGGGGAGACACCACTAATGAGACCTGAGTTCAACCACATAAGGCATTGACACCACTCTCAATTCAAAACCTTAAGGCAATGGGTTTATAGGTCTTTATTCTTATGTAGTGCTCCATTTTCTCATTCTACCCAAAGTGGGACTTAGACTCACACTTAGATTTCCAACAATCTCCCCCTCAAGGGTGAGTCCCTTCAACCACATTGGTACACTCCCCTCTAGCGGAAGCATTTCCAACCACGAGTACATGCCTATAATATACTCGTCTGGACTATACTGTACTCGTTTGAGTCAATTTCAAGGCTCTGATACTACTTGTTAGGTTTACAAAGGAGGTTTCACTGGGAAGACACAACACCAATGAGACCTGAGTCCAATCACATAAGGCAATGACACCACTCTCAACCCAAAACCTTAAGGCAATGAGTTTATGGGTCTTTATTCTTATATAGTGCTTCACTTTATCATTTCTACCCAATGTGAGACTTAGACTCACACTTGGATCTCCAACATACTTATCCTTTTGCTGAGCTCTGCACGGAAAAGAGACTGGTGATAGATGATAGGCCAAGCAAAGCAGAAATTGAGGCTTGGAATACTTCTTTTCATATACAAACATAGCCGCTATTATATCTTGTGTTAAATATGTGAAGCTAACCAAACTAGACCAAACAATTTGCCATTTTTTGGCTATAATTTTTTACTTAGGAAGCAAGTAATTAAGGGCATCAAAGATATTGTTACTATTTATGGTGCTATTTCTTAAGTTTTCATCATGGGAATACCGTATCTTGATTTCCTTTCCTGGATTTAATGCTAATAATGTTATAATTATTATTATTTTATAGGACATGGAATCTATTGTGGAGACCATGATGCAGCAACTTCTGTCAAAAGAGATTCTTCACGAACCAATGAAAGAAATAGCAGAAAAATATCCTAAGTGGCTGGAAGATCACAAATCTAGCTTAAGCAAAGAAGAATATGAACGTTACGCACACCAATATGAATTGATACGAAACCTGAATGAAGTTTACGATAATGATGCCGGAAACTTTAACAGGATTGTCGAGCTCATGCAGAAAATGCAAGAATGTGGACAACCACCAAATGAAATCGTCCAGGAGCTTGCTCCCGATTTCGATTTAGCGAGTCTTGGCCAGATGTAAGTTCCCTTGGTTATTAATTGGTGTTTTTTATCGCACTATGAACTTGTATTTATCATTGTTTACTTTTTTTTTTTCAATAAGACCCTCGTGAAAATTTGCATGGATTATTTTTATCTTTCTAAACTCTGGACTAGATTAATGGTTTGTCTTGCAATTTTACGTAAGAGGTGTATGTTGATTTTATAGCTGTTATTTATGGGTGAAGCTCAATGTATCAGTTCTCACTTATGTTGATAATCAATACTGGCTAATAAAATAAATGGCTTTGTACAATCTCTAAAATCTGTCGCATTTATTTTAGTGCTAACTCAGTGATCTAACTTGCGGTGAATTACTACTGCTGAAATGGGTATTGAATCATCATATAAAAGCTACGATTTTATGTAGAATTGACTTGCTCCCAGTTTAGGAATGAAACTCCCATATCTAAGCTTTGATCCTCCCTAGGATACCTATTCCCCTCTCCCTTGAGGATGCTTTCCAATAAATATTTTTTAAAAATAAAACAGGTTATCTGGCAGCATCCATTGTCATTCTGAAACTTATCACTACCATTTTTTTTTTGTATCTTGTAGTTTTCAAACACATTCTTCTTGTATGTGCATCAACTGATGTGAACATTTTCTCCTGCAGATCTCCAGAGATGCTTGAAGGTCAGCAAAACTGTTGCATAATGTGAAGCAATTCTTGTCATTTACCAGTCTCTTTGATGGTTTACAGGTTCTTAGGAATATTTGATTTTCACTTGTCAGAATAAGATAGTTTTATGTGCTACAATGTTTTCCCCTACTCACGACAAGGTTACGAGGAAATCACAATTAGTCTCCTTCTAAGGTTTTATATGACAAAGGCATGTCTATCAATATTTTCTGCTGGAAATTATATCACGAGTTGTTAGTTGCAAACAAAATTTGCTTTCTGATTTGTTGAGATTCATTTCCTACATAATGAGTAATGACAAGGTATTGGCAAGGCTGAAAAGCACCAGTAGATTACTAGATTTATAGGTAAGATACACGAATTGTTCTTTCTGTAAAGGACTTACTAGTAAATGATGCCATAACTAGCCATTCTGTCTATATATTATCAAATATTCAAACACCAAAATCCTTTGAATGAGTTTTGTGTAAAGTCCCCTCCCCCTAACATTGCAGTAAAACAAACTGATAAACACTGAAATGAAATTTATTCATAATAAAAGAATCAAGATATGGCATTTGAAAAGTGATAGAAGAGTATACAGTGTACAAATCTTATTAAAGATTGAATGAATGAATTTCCTATGGTTAAACACTAGACAAAAAATTTGAGAAAATGACAACAATGCTATTGGGTAGACTAAAGCTGTGCAATATCTTGTTTTGGGGGCTCTCTGCATTAGCTAAGCATCAGAGGGTGCGATCCAGTGTCTCCCATTGACAAAACTCTTGACCAGGAATGGATGGGCAGATTCAAAATCTAGCTCTTGGGCTAATGGGACTCCACGTATAGCCGCAGCACCTGGTCCCCAGCATTTGTACACTCCAAAGAACACAGTCCTAAACACCCCAAATCAAGACAAAGTGTTACAAACATACCATAATAAGATGATTATATAGTATGAAGTATGGTTTTGAGAAATGATGGTGGATGACAGAAAGAAAAGTGTATGATTTAATATGACTAGAATATTGTTAGGTCTTACTTGTTATTGTAGGAAGTGTTCCAATCATCCCAACCACCATGTGCAACTATGTCGTCGAAGTAGGTGTAAGCGTAGACAATCCTAGAGTACTGGCCCATTGCACGGCCCACATAAATTGGGCCTGTTCCTGTCACCTTGCACCGTACGAATGCGAAGCCTGTTTTCTCGTGTGGGGATCTCCTATCTTGGGCTGCGATTGACCCAAACCTCGTGGCAATTGAGTGTAGCCTGCAATCCTGAACCAAACGATGCTGTTAGATCGTCCAACTATATAAGAAAAATGATTAATGCCATCAACACTTAATATACATTTAGAAAGAATAAAAAAAGATAATTTTATATAATATATGGTGTGATAAAAAAGACAAAAAATAAACAAGTATATAAAAATTATAGATAAAATTATATTTATCAATATTTAGTGTAATTTTTTCAAGTAGTTATTTTTTGGCATAATTAACTTGTTGATCTTATAATAGAATAATGTTTTTGCTTTGGTTCCTTTTTATTTTTTATTTGATTCTTTTTTTTTTTTGTTTTTAGCCTTTAATGATAACTTTTTATTAACTCTGATATCAGGATGATTTTATTACATATTGTGAAATTGTTAACTCAATATTGTTGATGTCTTGAAAAATGTTACTAAATTCGAAACACTCTATGTTAGAATAACTAAAACTTTAATTATTAAGAACAACGTCTGTGAAAAAACATTTAAAAAGATAAACTAAGAAAGCATTCGTAATGTGCAACAGATAATTGATTTATTTATGCTCATTTAAACTTCGACAAATTAATTTTTGGTACGAAATGAATGAAGAAGATAAACTACTGGCAATTATATTGTTAGAAAAATATATTCATCATATGCTATACCTTTGAAACATTTGATGCTATCATTATTTTATTATCGGTAACCAAAGTTATAAATTTCACTTGGGTTTCGTTTTTGTATTTTTTCTAGATAGAAATAATAATTTTGTATATAATTTTACTCTATTAAATAAAGTTTAAGAAAATAGAAAATGATCAAAATAAGAAAGTACGTACTATTAAATTAAAAAAATGGAAAAAGCTTTGAGAATAAAGAGCACATAATGAAGTCACGTGTGAGTATTAGGTACGAAATTTCAAACAAAAAGCCAAAACAATGAAGCTGTAAAAGTTATTAGAAATCTGCGCTCGGCTAGAAGAAAAACTAGAGTGGAATAATTGTTGGGTTTATTATTATTATTTTTTTTTTAATTTTGAAAGAGCATTTTGCACACATGCACACACAGGGCAAAGATAAAACATAATGTAAGCTAAATAAAATTGATTATATAACACATAATCAATGATCTGATATTTTCTTTTAATGGTAAAAAAATATTAGAGGTTAACGTGTTAGGTTTTTGTCAATCGAAAAATATTTTTTACCATAAAAAGCGTAATGATAATGAGTGTATACAGAAGTTTAATTTATTTATAAATGGCAAAGTGGCAAAAAGCTCAAATCCTTTTTCATGCAAACCATGTCGTGCACCACTAAACTCCCTAGCAAACTTAAAAAACCGCTAGAGAGTGCTTTCTGAAAGTGGATGAAAAAGATGAAATAATAATTTAATGAAATTCATGTTTCATCAAATATAATATAAGAACAGTATGAGAAAAACAATTTTGTTCTGACAACAAAAGATAAAAATTAAAGGGTGCATGGTAGCATGTAGAATAAAATACTGAAACATAGGTAAATGAAATTAATAATATTACCTTGTACATAGACCTGCCATTCCCAAAAATGAAATCGATGGAACCCTCAATGTAACATTCTTTGAAGTAATGACGGCCAGCATCGTCGCAGAGAGTGTCTTGTGCACCGTAGAACCCGCAGCCGGAGAAGTAAGCTTTGTCCCCGGAAATGCGAAACGCCGCCGCTTGCCACCCCTCCATTCCCGGCATCGGCGCCGGAGAAGTGTTCTGCACCGTTTCATATTAATTTATTGACTGCTTCTAAACTTTTGGCCGAAAGGAATAATCGCACTCCACAAATTCAACGCTCGTAATAGTATAAAGTGGTTAATTCATGCAATGCAGTATATGCTCATGGACCCATTATTGACTTTATAATCATATATCATCAAGTTTTTCTCATCAAACTCCACATTTTCCCAGAACAAAAGAAAGTTATTAGAACCCTACTTTGTGAAACGCGTACAAATGGGTAGGGAATGTTTTTCTCTCCCCTTCTTTACAAACAGAAAAGAATGGATTTTGTTCAGTTCCTTTGAAATATTTTTTGATTGAAAAAGCAAAAGTTAAGAGATGCTGTAAAATTTGTTGAAACTCTTATGATGTTAAGTTAAAAGGAATCTTTAGAGATGCAAACAAAAAGTGGGTAACTGGTAATAAATGCATTGATAATGACAATGCATAGCATATGGAAGAGATGAAAAGTTACCTTGAAGCTGATATTCTTAGCAGAGAAAAAGTTGGCAAAAACTGTAACAGAAGCTGTTCTGTAAGTACGCAATTGTTGGCCGTTGGGACCAGGGTCACTGGCCCTGTCATGCCATTCTATCACCGTCACATCTCTTCCCGCTCCTTCGAATGTAACGTACGGCTTCGTCACGGGCACTACCACTTTCTCTCTGCGCAAACAAAACCAAACACTTCACTGTCATAAATAAACAAAAAATGTGTTTCAAAAGTGCAGAACAAAATACTAAGCACAATTAACCACGTACATTTAAGTTTTAAGTAAATGCAATGCTTATGAAATAATAATCAGTAGAAGAAGAATGATATGTACATGTAATATCCGGGGCTTATCTGAATAACGACGTTCATTGTGTTGTTGTCCGGGACGGCATTGACGGCGGCTTGGACTGATCGGAAATGGCCTCCGCCGTTAATGTCGACGGTGATTACCCGGTAGGTTGTGCATGTCACAGTTGTTGCATGCAATAATAATATGCAAGAACTGAAAAGCAGAAACATTTGGAAGATGGAGAGAGAAGCCATAAGATGACACTACAGTAGCATTGGAAAGCACTACAGAGAGATTGTAGCTTGCAAGAGAATGAAATGCGTGTGAAGAAAAAAACCAGATGGAATGTGCAACGAGGGAGAGTGAGAACAGATGAATTGGGGGTGCATTCAGAATTTATAGGCTGTGATAATCGATTCCTCGTCTAACGGTCACTTTTACAACTTTTTTTGTTCTGTTTAAAAAAATGCAGAGAAAACATATTTTTTGAGGTGTGCGTCCTATTAAACGAGAGTTATCTACGAATAATTGAATAAAGGTGAATATTGTTTTGGCTGTTCTAAGAACATTGTATGAATTTGTAGAAACATGAAAAAAAAGTAAGAGTAAGAGTGTGTGGGGTTTGCATGTGACAGTAAGATACGCATGGAGGAAGGTACAGTGTTTGACATCATTAACTATTTGCCCGTGACTTTTCATAAACTGTGAATGCCCTAATTCCCTATCCATGCTTGGAATCTATAGCCACGTGTTCATTCATTACATGGCATCAACAACATCGTCATCTAAATTCAAACGGTTACATATTAGTTTTATTTTTTTTCTCTTAACTTTGATTAGTTAATGTGAATTCAAGACACTATAGTTTTATATTTTATAATAAATAAATAAAAGGGATGGTATTTTTAGTTTAAAGAAGATTTTTTTTTTCATTTTTCTCTAAATTAATTACTTCTTATGTGTCAATAAAAATAATACATTTATTAAGAATTGGATTATCTTAGGGAATTCCTCTAAAAAGTGAGATGATTATTATTAATATTTGTAAGCAAATCTAAACTGAGAATTGGTTCAAAAATATTAATGTTGTATCAATTTGTTGAATTTAAAACAAATCATAAATATAATTTATTCTTTTTAACTAAATAAAGAAATGTGTCGTTTCTATTTTCAATGACATAATTATGTGTTTTCATCACAAAATTTTGTTTTTTTATAAATCTTTCTATTATTTAGGAAAAAAATGTAAAATAAAAAATATAAATGTGAAATGTTTTTAATATTCATCATAACATATGAGGCACTGATATAATATGTGTATCAGATATGATCGCTAGCAAATTAGGTCATATATGCATCCATAGATATACA
>Ga0099823_1009150_pt1 | contig 10057 bp, 5 predicted proteins | sample CowpearedBW_FD_76831 | JGI IMG/M metagenome (GOLD analysis project Ga0099823, IMG submission 76831) | Root nodule microbial communities of legume samples collected from California, USA - Cow pea red BW | ecosystem: Host-associated > Plants > Roots > Nodule | place: USA: California | collected...
GACTCCCGGACCTAAATTCTGGTTTTTCGCAGACCTTGCTTTTTTTTATGGTTTTCCATAGTTTCCTATAATAACTATGGTGGCGACTCCAAACTCTGTTCTTACAAAATTTTATTTTTTGGTTCGTCGTCCCATCGCGATTTTGGTTGCGACAGTCACCTATATCCTAATCATGTTTTCAAATTGAAAAAGGCTTTGTATGGTTTGAAACGAGCACCACGATAGTGGTATTAGATGTTAAGCAATTTTCTTTTATCAAAAGGTTATGCTAGAGGTGTTGTTGATAACTCCATGTGTGAAGAGTCTGTTGCAGCTATGTAGGGAGAACTTGAGATGTCTATGACGTGTGAGCTAACTTACTTCCTAGGGCTGAAAGTGAAGCAACTCAAGCATGGGACATTTTTAAGCCAGTTAAAATACGTTTTTGACCTGCTGAAAAAGTTCAAAATGGAGGATTGCAAAGAGGTTACCACTCCAATTGCTACAAAATGCCTTATGGATTCAGATGAAGTTGGGCAGCAAGTTGATTTAACCAAATATAGAGGATTGATTGGTTCTTTTCTATATCTAACAACTAGTACACCAAATATCCAACTTAGTATATGCTTATGTGCAAGGTTTCAATCCAATCCAAAGGAATGACACTTCAAAGCTACAAAAAGGATTCTCAAGTATCTGAAAGGGACAACTAATGTTGGATTATGGTATCCTAGTGATTCTAAAGTTATTCTTAGCGGTTTTTCAGATTCTGATTATGTAAGGTGCTAATTGGATAGGAAAAGCACAAATGGTACATGCCATCTACTTGGATCAAGCCTAATCTCATGGAATAACAAGAAACAAACATGTATAACACTATCTACTACCAAAGCTGAGTGCATAGCAACTTATGTCAACACCCAATTTTGTCCAACTAAATAAGTAATAGAATAAATAATAATAATTTGGTTTTTCAAAATAAATAAAAAAATAAAAAAAGTAAATAAGTTTTTTTCTTTGGTTTTTTTTCTTTGTCTAAATAATAATAATAGGATAATAATAATAATAAATAAATAAATAAAAATAAAAAAGATATTGTTTTAATCTTTTATGTATTTTCTTTTGAGGTTTTGTTTCTATTTAGTCCAAAATACTTTATATACCCACACCGTTTTTTTCTTGCAACTAACAACAGCCCAAAATTTAATTTTCTCACCTCCACTCTATGCTTTGTCGTTTCTGTTCCAGATAAAGAAGTTAGTCTAATAATTAGAAACAAAATTTGTTCTAATATTTAGAATCATTTACTCTAATTTTGTGTTATGGTTTTATGACACCTCCTTTTTGAGATGAGAAAAATAGTAATATGTTTCTCAAGAATATTTTTTTTTCTAATTATAATTAATTTGTCCTGATCACGTTTGATTTTGTGCTCTATTTTTTTTTTATGATTTGATTCTCATAATGTGATAATATTAAGACCAATTCTTGCCTTTTAAATTTCCTCATAATTAAGACAGACCTTTTTATGAGATTACTTTAGATTTAAATTGTTATGTATATAAACCCATCAAGAAAAAAGAATAGGGGATTTTTTTCTTACCTTGAGAGACCTCTCTTAAAAAACCCAAAAACCCACGGTTCATCTTGCTCTTGAGTTCTTTTGCATAATCTTAAGCACTAAAACCCACTCCCTCACTTTCAAAATATTCATTCAACCACCCCACCTTGCTGCCAGCTTCATCGAAACATTTGTTTTTGTGGCAAATTTTGTTTGGTGCGATTCTTTCGGGGAAGAGTATTGGTAAGATTGTATTAATCTTTATCTACGTTGAGAATGATTTGGATTTGGTCTTCGATGTTTTTACAGCACCTATTAGTGCATATATGGTTTTTCCAATCCTATAACCATTTAATCATTTGCTTTATTATTTTAAACCCTTTAAATCTAAAAGCTTGATTGAATTCAAAGTGTAATGGCAGTTTTGAAAAAGTGGCGCAGGTTTAGTTGTACTTTCTAATTCAATCAAAACGATGATAAATAGGTGGGTCCCATTTTTTAAGTATATATTTGTATATCGTTCATATATTTGAAAAGGAATCATACATTGATGTGGGTTTTGGCGTTGAATGTTAGCTTTTACACGTTTTTCCTTATCATAGTAATAGCTTTTAAAATGGTCCATATTATAATCAGTTTCTATAATGAATTTCGTTTCTAAGTAAATAATTAAAATTCGCTTTTAAAAATAAATACTATAATGATCGTCCGCATCAGCTTAGTATTTTATTTTCCTTTTTTTTCATTTTTTTAAATAAAAAAATAATAATAAAATATGTTATTCAAATGAACATATGCATTGGTCTTATATTTAATGTTTTTGTTTTATTCAACATATTTCCGAAAATTTAAAATATCAACATTTTAAATCAAAAAGAAAAATAATCAAGTTGTTTTCAAATTTTTTTCCTTAAAGTTTTTCAAAAAAACTACATGACCCTGATTCTCCATTATGAATAGAGATACGTAAGAGCAAGGAGTAATCTTTGTCGAGCCCAAAAAACAAAAATCTTTTGTTGCGTCCTTTGAATTTTCTTTGTCATCTTTTTTTATTTTATTTTATTTTTGGAAAATAAACATTTAAACGAGACCACACCCATTTGTATTTTAATTAAAGGTACCGTCTTAGGACGAGCGTTATAGGTGCTAACACCTCCCTACGTGTAACCAACTCCCGTACCACAAATCTATTTTCGTAGACCTTACTCTTTTTTCTATGGTTTTCCATAGTTTCCTATAATAACTATGGTGGCGAGTCCAAACCTCTTTTTTTTATATTTTACTTTTGGTTCGTCATCCCGTCGTGATTTTGGTTGTGACAGTTGGAAATGCATGTGCTCAAAGCATATGGTTGAAACATAAACTCATGGATTATGGTGTAAAGCTAGACAAGGTATCTCTATATTGTGATAATATAATTGCAATCAACCTAACTAAGAATCCAATTCAGCATTCTAAAACTAAACACATTGAAATTAGACATCATTTCATAAGGGATCATATTCGAAAAGGTGAAATTGAAATCAAGTTTGTGAAAACTGAAAATCAATTGGCATATTTGTTCACTAAACCGCTTATATGTGATAGATTGAACAAGCTTAGAATTGAATTAGGTGTTTTTGACATGAAGAATGTGTGTTCATATCAGTTTGGCTTGTTACTTTTATTGGATCATGTGCTTGTTGCATTTAAAATGTTAAATTCTGCATAATTTGTAAACTACTAGTATTTCAGCATGTTGAATTTGCAAAATCAACACATAGATTTCATTTAAACTATTAAAAATTTCATAATTTGTGTTCTAGCATTGTTTCAATCTACTAATCCTCACAAAACAACACATAATTTTCACTTAAATTGGTATAGTGTGAATTTCATGTGATATGAAAGTTTTAGTCAGTTAAATTAGCGAAAATAACACAGATTTCACTTAAAACTATCACTACACCAAAAATTTGTGATCTAGTACTTTTTAGTCGACTGAATTTTTATTTTAATGTGTTGATTTTACTTATGCTGATGTGGATTTGCTCGAATTGATTTTATTTGATTGACCCAGTTAAAGTGTCCATCACATGACATTAATTGGACTATAATAGCAGCAAATAACAGCTATTACATCAACTAAAAATCAACTTTTCATATTGCATTGATCATAAAGTACTTTAATGACTGATTTCTGATGTGCATGCATATGGTATGAACTGTTTTTGAGTTGATAACACATAGAATGCATGGGAAACACATTACCGAATGCTCTGATACAAATTCCATTACATTTAATTGGTTGTGATTTCTTATACTACATTGAATCCATAATATTTGTGCAAATTAATTGACTGATTTTAAAAATTAACACTCTAATTCTATAAATACATGCATAAGCATCATGCATTGGCATTCATATCTGCTAGTAAGAGCCAGACCTATATTCACCATGCCTCGTAGACAGGGAATGACCCCTTCAGATGAGGAAGACTCCACCCCACCTATTTCATCCTCTCCTATTACCTTGAATCATGAAAGGCTTGAAACATGGTTTGAAGGGCATGAAGATAGGAAGCAAATGATCCTAAGGTTGAAGACTTTCTTGAACTTTTGGACAAGATCTATCCGGACTTGGTGAAGGTCTTCTATGCCAACCTCAAGTTCAACAATGGCATCCTAAAATCAAGTGTCAAGGGTGTTGAGATGGAGATCACTAGGCAAACATGGAAGGATGTGGCTGGCCTAAGGCAAATGGGTGTACAAGTTCAGAAAGGAGAAATAACTGAGTGGATGAATTTAACAAAGTCTAATATTTCAACCAATGTGTGCGCAATCAAGGTGAGCAAACTTGAAATTTCCATGTGGGAAGACTTCGTGTGGAGGAAAGGTTGTTAACCATGGCGGTGACCAAGATTATCATGCCTAGGGGGAGCAATCATTGCAACGTTGGATTAAGGTGACTTGGTGGTGATGTATTGCATCCAAAATGGTGTGGTAGTTGATTGGACATACATCATTCGTGACCACATGTTGAAGGCCAAGAGCTTAACTGATTTCAAGCTTCCATATGTGGTTCTCATTTCCAAGTTCATTGAGCCTTTTGGTGTTGATGTGGAAAAAGAGCTTCACAAGTCCATTGGCCTGCTAAACCATGTTTCCACATTCAATATGCACAGGATGGGATTCACCAAGGTAGGCAACACATGGCTAGTTGAAGGAGAGCAAGTTGCAAACATTGAAGTTGGAGCCAATATCATGAAGTGAGCACAAGTGGAGCAAATAAAGAAGAAGATTATCCATAACCCATTGCCATTGAGATCTATCAACACCTTGAGAACACTGGACCTGTATATTCCAGTTTGAGAGGATGGTTCTCAACCAACTTCAAGACTTGAACATGTCACAAAAATGCACATCATGCATATTGCACCACTCATTTTCAAGACCAACTCCACAATGTTCATGATCTCCTTTCTAATGTCTACAACAGAGACAACCCCAGGGATGAGTGAAGAGGATGTCTCATAGGTCATGCATTGCATATTTGTGCTACATTTTGTGTGTTTGTCTGTCTGTTCCAGTATTTTAATAAATTGCTTTTCACTTTGAATTGCCCGATTATATTAGTCTCAGCTTCATGTTGTATTTTTCATTTCTGATTTGTTTCTGCAGTGTTTGTATCCACTATCAGTTGCCTTGATAATCTCCTATGTTACTGCTTTAATGAACATTTTACTCTTTCCAAAATGATATGTGCATTATCTTTAATTTTATGAATCCAAATAGGGAGAAAAAATAGTAGAGTTAAAAATGAGTAAAATTGGGTAAAAATTGAAAACCTGGAATTGAACCTGAAATCTGAATTTAAATCACATTATTAGTGATAGGGGGAGCATATGCATATGTGATATGTATGTATGCTTGTATGCTTTTGCTTGGATATGTATTTGTATATTGGTATCTTGTATACAAAAGCTTTTTCAGGTTTCATAATGGATCTTAGCTCATCAATTCAACTCAAGGATGTTGGCTTCATCAAATCAAAGGGAGATTGTTGGCACAAGCAAGCTTAAAGCAAAGATTTGATAAAGCGAAGTGCATAAAGATCATATGTGGTTGATGAAGATTGATGAAGATCCACTTGAAGATTTTGTTTCAACGTGTATTAAATCGGGAAATAATGTGTTAAATGTAATGATTACATTTTACATCATGTTGGTAGACTATATGACATAGGTTAGATGCCTTGTTAGTCTTTGTGCATCCTTTTTAATCTCTTAAAATGACTTTTAATAAGTTAAAAGGCTTGGTATATATAGTTTCTGGTATAAATGCATTCAATCAGTTCAATTATTTTTCAATCGACTAATTTCACTTAAGTCAAGTGAAATCAATAGATTGTACAAAAAATTCAACCGATTGATTTGACTTAAACCAGATTATATAAGTTATGTTACTAAGAGTTTTTAGTGCAAAAACTTGTCATTCATCAACGGAAAAATCTCTTTGCATTACGCAACTACAACGTGTTTATTGAAGATCTTGGTTGATCTTGAAGGCATTTGGCTTGGGATTAGCTTAAAAAACTTGTGTATGGTTGGCTAGGAGAACCACCATCAGGTTTGGTAGTTCTTGTGCCTCTGGTTGTTTACCTAGTGTGATTCCATGTCTATGAGTGTGATTCTTGCAGGGTGTTAGGCTATATTTTTGTGTGAGTCAAAAATATTGTGTGTTTCTTCAAAAGTGTAATCTTGGTGTGTGATTTGTAAAACTTTTGAATATAGTGGAAACCAGATTGAGGTTGTCCTGGTAAACTGGACGTAGCTCTATGATTGAGTGAACTAGTATAAAAACAATTGTACCATTCTCTTCCCTTCATCTCACTCACTTTAATTCACTTTAAAAACTCAAGAAAACTAAGTAAATCATTCTTTGTTGAGTTTTAATACATTCCTATGTAATCTGATGTTGCATACCTGTTAGGAATATTGATTGGAACAAGTCTTGTGTGTAAAAGTTTGCTATTGGAGTTAATTATGTGAAATTCTACATTTTGCATAATTTCCCAGGATTTTAACCGATTGATTTGAAATTTTAATGAACTGATTCATAGGCTCAAGAACAAATTAGTTTGTTGTTTTATTTTTTAACCGATTGAAAGTGTACTGTTCTATAGCTTTTGCATTTGAATTTTGTGATCTTTTTGATTCAATTAAAATGGGTTTTAAGCTTTCGAAAAACTTTTAAACAGCTAATTCAACCCCCCCTTCTTGGCTTAAATCACCATTTCAAACTAACATCAACATATGGTTGGACAAATTTGAAAGTTGGGGATTGCCACATGGCATGAGCTGGTTAAGCTGATTTAGTGAGTGGTAGGAGAGGTGTAACTTAGTAGAAAATAGGAATGCAGAATAGGTTTTTGGGTGGTCCACTTGAAAAAGGAGTGTGTAAAATACAAACTAGGGGTGCATTTAGCTTATGAATTATTTCTTTCCAGAATTTACTGATTTCGGACTTAACTTGTAACTCAAAACATTTCAAATCCATATTTTTAATGACACAAATTAAATTTCAATTGCATCAACAAACGTTAGAATATCCAATAATATTTTATGCAACTAAAATAACTTTTTACTCCATTTTTATGTTACAAGCTTAATAAGTCTAATAATCACATATCCTGATTAAATCAATATTTTAAGCACTAAAATTCAATTATATCCCTAAATTTATGAATTAAACAAGGGCAAAAATTTGTACACATCACATGTTGCTTGGTCTCTTTTTTTGTCTTTTGCAACTCAATATTTTATTGGTTTCACTCATTATGTTCTAATATTTTTCTTTCTTTTTCTCGTGTTTAGTAAACTTAGTTTTAACTTCTTGCCACGATGTGGTGTTATATTAACACCTTTAAGTTCCATTTTAATTTTTGGTGTGTAACCTTAAGCTTTAGTTACAAGATCCTAGCTAGTGTTGTTTATAAGTGCTATTTAAATTTCTCATTTGGTTTATGATCACAATTATATTGAGTTTTAAGCATTAGTTAGGCCATTCATTTTGTTTTAATTGTTATCCTTCATCTTCCTTGTTAACTTTGCAATTATCAATTTTAACTTTGTATAATTCATGGTTTATACCTTTTTTTGTCTAATTCCTTTTGAGACCAACTGAGACTCAGTGTGCTTCATTTCATTTGAGCTCATAAATTGGGTTAGTTATTACCATTTGACCACATTGGCTTAGTTTCGTTGCTATTTTAAGTTTTTGGTCATGAATTATGTTTATTTGCTTGAGATTAGAGGAGTATTTGTGCTACATTTTGGATGAATCAAATTTCCTAGTTAGTTACAATGCAATTGCCTAGAATTTATTTCATTGTTTTTCTATTTTGCCTTTGAAAAACCCCCTAAAAAAAATTTCTTTTGCATTTAAAAGCTTCATTGCATTAACCATTTCCTTAGACTAACCTAAGTTAATCCTTATTCTACACTAGTAAGAGGATTAGTTTTGTTTTGTTTGGAACAATTTAGGCAACAAAGTTGTCATGAAGATGGTGTTGTTGTCGAAGATGGTGCTAAGTGTTATGAGTTTATTGAATGCTTTTTCTCTTTTCATTTTTGTACATATTTTGTGTTTAAATTTTCATACTTTCTTAGACTTATTCTCTTTACTTGTTGGCTCAAGAAAATTGCTTTGTGTTATTGATCTATGATTTCATTATTAATCTATGCTTGTTATACGTATTTGCACTTGTGTGTGTTCCATATTTTGTGACTAAGTCTAAGGTAAAAGAACAAGATTTGTATACCTTGGACCTTGAAATTGCAAGAACATACAAGAGGCGATATAAACTACAACAAAAAAAACAAAGGGAGTCCAACTGTACTATCTCAGATTCCAATAGTGACACTGGCCACTTTGAATTAGAAAGTTTTGAAGAAATGGTTGCAAGCTGAGAAAGAAGTTGGAATTGGCCAATCCTGATATTGGCTACCAACCCTTACGCATATAATTGCCACAACAATCAAAAGGTGCAGTGAACTAGGAGATGAAGTATGGATTGATACACTTGTTGCCCAAAATTTATGCCATAGTTGGAGAGGATCCTCACAAGCACCTAATGGAGTTTCATGTAGTTTGTTCTACCATGAAGCTAGTTGATGTGCCTAAAGAGCTAGTGAAGATGAAGGTTTTCCCATTTTTATTGTGTGATGCAACTAAAGATTGGCTCTAACCAACATTAATAACCACATGGACTGACATGAAGAGAACATTTCTAAGGAAGTTCTTTCCTGCCTCTAGAACTGCAAAAGTTAAAAATAAGATTAGTGGAATGAGGCAATTGCTAGGAGATTCTTTGAGTATTATGAGAGGTTTAACAAGTTATGCTCATCTTGCCCAAACCACCAGATCACATTACAATTGTTGATTTAGTATTTCTCTAAAGGTTTGGTACCAATGGACATAAACATGGTGGATGCAACAAGTGTTGGTGCATTAATGGAAAAAGCCCTTGTTGCAACAAGGGATTTAATTTCCAATATGGTTGAAAACTCACAACAACATGTTGTGAGAAATCTAAGAAGGGTCGTACAGAAGGTGCAAACTCACAATGTAGATGCAACTGAAAACTTAAGGTTGGAGAACAAATTGAATGAGTTAACTTCCATGGTGAGGCAACTAGTAATAGGCCAACTAATCATTTTACTGATGCAAGCCCTCAACTAAAAGAGCATGCCCATAACTGAAAGAGCCCACCCCTTGGAATGTATCATGTGCAAGCCAATCCATATAAACCACAAAACAACCCACTAGTGCAGGAAAGGAAAATGACAACGGTTATTTTCAACTTTTGGCTTCGGGTGCGCACTTGAGGCATATACTGCCGAGGTAAAAAGACACTACTTTATGCTTCGGTTGTTAACCCGAGATATATTTGAATTGTTACTGCCTCGGTTTCCACCAACCAAGACCTAATGGTGTATCAAAAATAAATAAAAAAAGAAAAAAAATATAGTTTATGCCTCGGTTCTTGTTCAACCGAGGCATATTAGTTATTAAATTATTCAATTCATTATTAACAATACCAAAAAATAACTATTCAATTAGTCGTGAATTCATTATTTTGTACTCGGCCAGAATTTTTATTATCAATAACATATAGATGTGAAATCATACAAACAACTAACAATATAAATGATCAAACCAGCACAACAATCAACGTACAAGCTCTTGGATAGTTTTTTTTTTGTGTGCCTTTTAAAAAAAAAAACAAACAAAATAGTATACCTATTTTGGATTAAAAGAAAGAGACCACTATCATCCTTTCATTTTTATTTCATTTATATATTCAGGAAATAAAGAGGGAGAGGGATGAAAGCGTATTAGGTAATAGTAAAACCTGAAGCTTCTCAAGGTTTTTTTTTTTCAGTCTCGTATCTATCCCTCTTCAGAGAATACGCCTTGATCACTGTTCATCTCTTCAATCTCTTTTTCTGCATCATCGAACTGGTGAAGAAAAGA
>Ga0099823_1009160_pt1 | contig 10052 bp, 8 predicted proteins | sample CowpearedBW_FD_76831 | JGI IMG/M metagenome (GOLD analysis project Ga0099823, IMG submission 76831) | Root nodule microbial communities of legume samples collected from California, USA - Cow pea red BW | ecosystem: Host-associated > Plants > Roots > Nodule | place: USA: California | collected...
GTCTGGGTCGAACGATAACCTAGTAGTTTCCCCATATTCGTACCGCAACTTCCCATCACTTATGAATTTACCTCCATGGTGAAAAACCACCTCAAATTCCTCGTCCATCACGCAAACACGTATAGAAATAGATACATAAACCTATACATTAATCACATACCGACAAAAAAAAATATGAAACATATATTAAATACAGAACACACCGAAAAAGACACTACAACGGCACTTTAAACATGGGGACCACAACACAAAACCATTTACACATAGTGGGCCAAAAAATGTATATTTAAACACCGACAAACAACAATCAATACTCCGGTTCCCCACACAAGAAACATCAGAACATGCACCGAAAAAATGATTCCCAAATTCAGAAAACCCATACAGAGAAACTCACCTTCTACGCTTCTATTTATACCAAATCGCGATTCAGATGATGGAAAACCACTAAGCAACTCGATTCCAGCACCTTCTGCCCCTTCTATTCTCTTCAGATTGTTTCGCTTCCCTTCACGCAAGAACCCTAGGTCGCTGCTTTTCCCCCAAATCTCTTTCAGAACAAACACCTCTGGTATTCTTGAGCATTTGTATTATTAATTTTTAAAATATAATTTTTAAAACTTAATTAGTAATTAATTGTGATCGAGCCACGTCAGTAAAAAACAACACCTCGACAATCCCATTCACTGTTTATTTACGAGTCTTTGACGGCCGTTAACGGTTATGGCTGAATTGTTGCAGTTTTTCAAAATTAGGGACACAATTGAGACAAATGAAAATTGGGAGACCTACTTGAGAATTCGCTACAAATTTGGAAACCTATGGAATGATTTAACCTTATTATTATTATTATTCAATTTTTGTAAAAGTAAATTTAAATTTAACCCAATGTTGAAATATATTATCTTGGTAAAAAAGCTAGTAATATTCAATTAAAAAATAACTCTCAACTTATACATATTAATCACTTCTAAACAATTAAACTTAGTGTATTATTTTAAAATTAAAAATAAATGTCAAATCTTCAAAATGACTTCCATAAGTTTAACATGTAAATCTCTATGAGCACCAATCCATCTCATCTCAAGCATCTTCAAAATAACTAGTATAGGCCTTGTTTTTTATTTTTCCCAATCTTGTTTGAATTTAAAACAACTTCAAAATAGAAAAATCATTAATGTCATTGATTATAAAAATGATAAATGAATTACTTGTCATTTTGATATGCTAATGGGTTGTGTGTATATAAGCTATGTTGAAACTAACACAACTATAATCACGTGAATAATTCACTATTTAGTACATATACTAAAATATTTACAACACAATCAATTATGTTTAAATATTAGTTATACAATTAACATCTTAACTTTTTCGGTGTGATTACTTTTATTCTTAATCGTATTTTATAAATAAATAATTAAAATTTAATATCAAAATAATAAGTAAAATTAATTAACGTAAATTTTAATATTAAGTAAAATAATTTTTTTGTATATATTATTATTTAAAGGCTTAATTAATGTTTCGGTCTCCTAGTTTGTTGGTTTGATTCAAGTTGGTTCCCTTATTATTTGTTGGTTCAATTTGGTTTTCTAATTCTTTAAAAATGTTTGATTTGGTCCCTGCATTAAGTTAAGTTGACGTTATACCGTCTTTGTACATGTCATTTTGTGGAATTTTCAATTTTATTTTTAATTTTGTTTTTAATTTTTTAATTTTTTTAATTTTTTAAAAATTAAACTGCCACATGTCACTTTATGGTTGTGACACATGTTAATTTGAGAATTTTTTTATCTTTTATTTTAAAAAATATATACTACCATGTGGCATGTCATTGTACCACGTGTGAAGCTAATATTGGTTATTTTCAATTTAGTCCCTTTATTTGAAATTTTGATTCAACTTAGTCTCCTAAATTTTTAAAATGATTCAATTTTGTCCTCTCTAATTTGAAACCAAATTAATAATTAAGTTTAATTATAACTTTTATAGTCATGTTAAAATAATTTTTATCATTTAAAAACAAGTTTAATTACTTCCTAAATACTCATGCTATTTTATTTCTTATATTTTTTGATTTATAATTTTTTATACTTGAAATTTTATACACATGTAAAAAAAATAATAATTTGAATAGTTAGGTGGAATAATTTGATATATAAATATATTAAAAATTATTTTAGCACGGAGAACTTGCTTTGGAGGTCATTGGTAGCCTAATCAACTCATACTCTTCCAAAGCTGATTGAAGGTTTTGTGGTCCCCATTCCTCCATGCATTTTCCTAACACAGTTGCATCTAATATGGACATGTTTGTGCTTCTAACACAGTGAGGAGTGGTGGGGTGAGCTGCATCACCTACCAATACCACTCTCTCCCAAAACATCTTCTCCAAGGGATCACTATCATATATGAAATTCAAGAAAGGTTCCCTTGTTTCTTTTATCACCTTTACCATTTCAGGAATCAAAACCTTTTCTGCTTCTTCATGCATCTTCTAGATCATCTCACTATTTACCTTCATTGTCACAGATGTCCCATGAAAAAGTGCCAACCAATGGAAGCATGAAGAATGACAGAAAAATCATTTCAGGATTATTAGCAATCAGGTTTTTAATATTGTAAGTAAAAGGATGAGCAACAAATTTACCTTCACTTCAGGCTCAGGCTGATTCACATGCCAAACCCAATTGAGTGTTTTTCTATGCAGCTCATACAGGATAGTGTGTGAACCTGAGGCCAAGTCAAAGTACAACATTTTCCTAAATCAGGGTATGCCTTTCTGATACCAGCCATTTTTTCTGAATTCTCAATTTTTGAAAAATCAAGAACCCCTCTCCATGCACAATAAAGAAAAAATAAAGGAGAAAAAAATAGACACGGAAAATTTAACATGGTTCGGCGTACAATGTGTATGTCTACGTTCATGACTACACTAGGAAGTATTTTTATTTCTAGTGTATCTCAAGCTTTACATAGGGTCTCTTATATAGTAAAATAGAGAACCACATCTCACAATTCTAAGTGATGTGATACTAAATCAAGCACCATAATACTAACAATTTTCCCACTTGGGGTTTGATTTACATTACCACCTAGTGTAGTGTCTTCATCATCAATTTTCTTGAAGGCCAGTTGAGGCAATGCAAAACCTCAACTTAGTTGTTGTGACAGTCTTGGTCAACATATCAGCTAGATTATGTACACCAGGAATGCTTCGAAGGACTCATCCTTGAGAGAAAGATTGTCAGGAATCCAAGTGTGAGTCTAAATCCCACATTGGCTATAAATGAGAAAGTAGAGCACTATATAAGGATAAAGACCCATAAATCCATTGCCTTAAGGTTTTGGGTTGAGAGTGGTGTCAATGCCTTATGTGGTTGGACTCAAGTCTCATTGGCTCGTGGTTGGGAATGCTTCTACTGGAGGGGGAGTGTACCAATGTATGGTTAGACTCAGTCTCATTGGTGTTTGTTCTTCCCAATAAAATCTCCTATGTAATCCTAACATAGCCTGAATATCTTTAAAAGATAAAAGATCTTATTAATGGACCTTTTCCAGATTAGATGTGTTATTCATATTACAACTCGTACAGCAATTATTCATACACAATTATGTCCATCTCTCTCCCTCGTACAATTTATTATATCTCATTCTTCTTTCTCTTTTTCTTCTTTTACTTGTGTTAGATTTTTTTTCTTACTGGGACTGGAACAATTGACCACATCTGTTGTCTGAGTTGCTCATATAATAAACCTGAGACTGCCTCTAACATAAAACCTTAAGATTCAGTGTTTTTGGGTCTTCTTTTTTTCATAAGTTGTAAATTTGTGCATTAAATTTATTGTACAAATATCGTTTACATTTCCATATTGAGGGATAAGAATTTTGAAATACAAATGACAGGCAAAAGTCTTATCCCACTGGGTTGAAATACAAACCTCGGTTTAAAGTCAGGGAGATATTTCTGACGGATGGAAGAGAGACAACCATTTGCTGCAACAAACAAATCCCCTTGTATCTCTACAACCTCACTAGTTTATAGAACCTTGGCCTTTACTATGACAGAACCCTTATCATATAGAAGATGGAAAGAGAGAAAAAGATGACCCCACAACAATATATTTGATGGCAGAGCATTGTACAGAAGGCCATGAAGGTCTGCCCAATGCGCTGCTCTGAAATTCAAACTCTCATCCCTTGTCAATGTATTGTGAACCTTCCTCTCACTATCAGTTACACAGTTCTACTCAGGCAAAAAAGAAAATCATAACGGTATCTTTTTCTATTCTGCATATAAAATAAAATAAAAAATAGGGTTAAATACTTTTTTAATCCTGAAATCGGACAACAAAATTAAAATTTTTCTTTGATTCCTAAACTTAAAAAATGAATAGAGATAATTTCAATTAGGTTAAATTTAGTTGATATATTTTTGTTTTCAAGTTGATATTGAAACGGAATTGTATCAAATGATATAAATAACTCAGATATTAATATAAAACGTGTTTATCTCGTCGATTATTCATTTTTAAAGTTTGAAAACCAAAATATTTCAAAGTTTGAGATATAGAAAAATTTCAATTTTATGTCAAAATTTATGAAATATAAGTTGAAAATTTGACAAAGGACTAATAGAAGTGATGAAAGACCTGAACAATGGTTAGAGGCAGAGTGGTGTTGTGTAGGAGTTGTTGTTGTGAGTGTGGAAGCCATGATTGAATGATTTGTTTGGAGAAAGAGTTGAGTCCAAGACCAGAACCAGTGAGTGGGGCTTCCGGTTGGACGTAAAGGTGTTTTCTCAAGCACAAGGACATTCCAACCAGCTAAGGTAAGAGCATGTGCACATGATATACCTGCTATGCTTCCTCCCACTATCACTGCCTTTCCTCTTTCTCCTTCTTCACCAGCCATTTTTCTGGGCTACTCTCTCTCTCTTCTTCCACCACCAAATTAATATCACTCACATCATGAATAATATATGCTCCATAACACTCAAACGCACTTTCTTTCTGCACCTCCAATATTTTCTTCCTGCACCCTCATGAATTCTTGCATTCTAAATTGTCTAATCTCAAATGTAAATTTTACTTCCGGAATATATAATTTGGACTGTATTTTTTTTTTATCCTAAAGAAAATACAACCTTTTATGCAATGTCTACAATATTATTGTACAATAGAATCATCAATTACAACCTTTTATTCAAACCTCGTTTATTTGTCTGAATATTTCCAATGTCTTCATATGGTTCAGGGACTTTATTTTTCAGCGTCAAATTAAGAGAGATTAGATTGTTTCGTCAAAAGTTAAATGAGATTCAGTGTAATAAAACTGTGTGTCATTTAGACTTTATTATTCAATCAAAAGCAAATCCACCTACATTAAATTAAATTAATACTAATTTCTGAAGCTAACTTCCATTCTAAAATCGAAAGTATCTTAAAAATCTTAGTCTGTAATGAAACTCTCTCCAGCTTACCGTAAGTAAGCCAAGACTTTTAAGTTTATCATTCTTGTTTCAAGCTCGATAAATTTCTTCCTGCACCCCATAAATTATAATATTTAAGATTATGCAATTCAATATATAAACTGAAATTTATCTTTTTTCCTACTGCTATAGCTGTAGCCAAACATATACGATGGCATGTATATTTCATCAAATTACGTCAGTATTGTGTCTTTGTGGATCTATCATTTTTCTTCTCGCGTTTTTGAATCTTTGGACCTTACCCCACATTAATGGCATGTGTTTGTTTAGATGCATGCTTCCTTCTCAGCAATGGTTGTATCCGTTCGTTACATAAATTACGATATTGATCTTCCAAAAATTTTGTCATCAAATTAGTCCCTTACATTTTTGTATTAAGTGTGTTATAGTGTCAGATTTTGAAATGCAGAGTAATTCAATTGAAGCAATGAAATTCCAGCCAACAGTGAAATTACATTGTTCTCTTCAAATGCTTTATCTCAACACAGTTTTAGTGATTCTTTTAGTCACCATTGTCATCCTATATAAAGACCAATGTGGTAATATAGTATCTATGGGACTAATTTGACCAATTGAATCCTTCATGGAATAATTTAGTGACAATCTTTGGAGGACAACTATAATGATTTAAATTTTGTCGGTCTAATCTGATTTGGTGGCCACAGTTTATAAAGAACTGATGTGGTGACATGTGTCACTTTGGAATATCAAATTGAAGGTTTTCTCAAATATAATATATTAACTCCAGAAAAATCAATGGTATTTACAACAAAAGGTAAAAATAAGGTCATGAAACCAAACAAGTTGACCAATAAGTTAGTCTACAAAATTAGCAATCCTCAGAATTTTTTTACCATTTTCATGCAACCTGATTTTGTACAATAGGGTTCGAAGAAACTGGGTGAATGAGTTCCACCTTATAGAATGTGAGGCCTTTGGGAGGAGATCAAATCAAAGAATAATGGATGAAATCAATTAATTTCACCCACTATAACCATAACTATCAAAGGGATTCTCTGTTTCACTCACTCTAACAATTGTGGAGTGAAAGTTATGTGACTATCCTTAGAAGAGCTAACATCCATTGCATAGAAAAGGATAAAAATAATTATTAATTGTTTTTAGCTATCAGTAAATCACAGGCTAAACCATTAAAATTTGAAAGCAATTCCACAAAATCACGGTAAACAAAACATGTGACAAACTCTTTCCATATCTTGTTCATCGTGATAGCAACTCACTCATTTGAATAAGGTACATAATATCCTTAAAGCTCAGGCATTCCCCTTCCTGTTTTAGCATCGTAAGTCTTCTCTAGCACAAGATCCATCGGAGTATCTTTGGGACCAACTGCCAAAAATAAATAACAAAGGATAATATTTTGGATTTAAGAAAAATGTGTTATAACGTATGTTTGAAATGACTGAGAATTGAAAAGGCATAGGTTTCACACTGAATTCTAATTTCATATGTCCATACAAATTTTGCAAATTTTTTACAACTGGAATAAGTAGTTTCTAACAACACTACGTTAATAATATGGTTATGGAGGATGAACAGGAGAATGAGTTCATGCCACTTACTATACTACGTTAAACCTAGCTTCTTACTCAAATATAACAGAAGAATTAATTCATCAATCCACATTACTCTGTCAATAAATTACAGTCTTATACCATACATATGTGCGTTTACTTACCCTTCTGCATATAAAACCATGTTAGTGGGTCAATATGAAGGAGCGGGGATCAACTAACAAAAGTACACAAAATAGAAACATGATTTTAAGGAAATGGAAGGCACTTAATGAATCCCGAATCTTTATGATTAACTCCATCCAACACCCTTTCCCAAAGGCTTTCTTTCTAGTGCTTACGACTGTTTTTTTTAGTAGTTTAGAGCACTTCTTTTGGGTGTTTTCTTGTTTTTATTTTCTGTTTTTAGATCATTTTCATTCTTTTTAGTAAAAATCCTAGTTTTAGTGAAAATGTATTAAATAGGGTATTTTTAGAGTAAATTTTGGTTTAGTAAGTTGAGTCTTTAGAATTAGCTTAGTGTAGTTGTAACTTTGCTTCATTTTTATTTAACCTTCTTGACTTGACTAACTTGAGCTAAATTTGTATTTTTCAGTGGATCTAAGATGAGATTTGAAGACTAATGAAGCCTAGAAAGCTGGCCGAGCAATGAATAGAAGCTGCCAAACCAAAGTTTAAGTGTCAACATCACAAATTCTAGGCGGCAGCAAGCATGGACAAAGCATCAAGCTGACTTGGACAGACTCATGGAATTGGCATCAAGAAGTTAGGAAGTAAAAAAGATTGGTCAAAGAGAAGCTTAGTCGGTTAGGATATACATTGTATACAAAAAGAATTTTTAGTTCTTCATTCTTTGTATTCTTTTTCTTTAAATAGATTAGAGTAGATAGAAGAAAAACAACAACACCATATACCAGCTCTTAAGTTTTTACGTACAAGCATAGTGCAGTTCCTTAATTTTAGATTTCTGAAGTTTTGGAGAGCTTTTGCAGGAAGGAAGTTGGAGAACCAGACTACAATGTGAGCAGAGTTTTTCCAACTATCCCATAGTAATTGTGATCTTGACTCCTTTCTCTTGTATTCAACTCTCAATTCAATGCAGCATTTTATCTTTCTCTTTACTGTTTTTCATTGATTTACTGCTTTTGAATCTACTTTTAGTTGTCATTTATGTTTCTTGCAATTTATAGCTTTCATTCATGAGTTCTTGCAAGTCTGAAGTTTCATGACAATGTTATCCAAACCCATTTGTCAGTTTAGCTGTCAAAATCTGTTCGTGAAGCTTGATTAATTGATTCCAGCCTTTATTTTATTTTTCTAGAATTGATTTCTGGATTCAGGATCAACTTCTAAGTAGTTCAATGTCACTAATTCAATCCAATAATTCCCAATGAATTGATTGATGTCAAAGGTTGAAACCCAAATTGATCAAGATTCAAGTTCTTGGTTTTGTCTCAAAACCCATTTTTCTGTTTTCATAACTCAATACATGATTTCTGTTTTTGATCTCTGGTTTTACTGATTCTTGATGTCTTTAATCTGTTTTCATGATCTTTGATGTGTTTCAATCATTAGTTTTAGGTTTAGAAATTAAAATCTCCAGTTTCTTGAAAGTTAGGTAATATAGTTACTTTTAACGCCTTTGGTTTTACCATTGATTTTGTGATTTTGTGATTCCGATGGCGATCTGAGCATCATAACATGTTTGTTTAGTGTTTTGAATCATGTTCGTATTGAGAATTACAGCTCTACATGCATTTTACAGATTTTCAACCATGTTTAAAAGTTAGATTTCATAAGCTTGGGTAGAATTAGGCATTTCATCTTTTCATTGATTCTTCTGATCAATTCACTGTTTTAGAAGTCAATTAGCATCATATCAAACATGCTTAGATGATAAAATAACACATTCATGCATTACATTTTATTCAAACCCATATCTGCATAAAAACCATTTGCTGTGAAAACTGGTTTAGTCATTTTGCTGTCAAATCTTGGTTTGATTAGTGAATTTGAGAATTCTAGGCATTTTGGCAATTTTAAACACATATCATGCACACATATATCCATTGAAACATGCTCCATACTTCAGTTTTGTACATTCTACATTTTTACTTCGTTTAGGCATTTCATCAAACACTTGGTGAACACTAGGGTTTCTTTTAGGGCTTTTCACAAACAGTTTTAGATTCTGCATTTTTACACTGTTATAGGTAGAACTAGGTCTCAGACCACATTGCATTCATAAATTCTTGCTGTCTTGCATATAAACCATCTATGTTACACCATTCCAACATCATTTGACCATTGAATCCACCATTTTCACATTCATTTTGGCACACAAACACTGTCATGTTTACAGCATACACTTTTTGCATCATTTTGGACTTTTTGCATTAGTTTCATTCATCATTTAAGAATAGTTTGCATATTTTATATTTCCCCCATCATTAGTTTCACTTCTCATGATTAACATAACACAATATAGTTACTAAGATTGGAGTTGCATTGGATAGACACCTAGGTTGCCACTCTACTACATTAGAGGGGGGATTTGGGATTTTTGTTACTCTCATGCGACTAAAAGAGTATTAACACTGTTAGAAAAAAAATGCTTTCTATTGTCTTCTCGGTTATTTTGTAAAAGCTGCTTTGGCTGTGGTTGTAAATCATACAGGGTCCTAGGTGTAGGTTTTCAGTCAGCCTATTTATATTTTGGTTAAGAGATATAAAAATAGATCTTCTGAGAGCCCACACTCTCAACCATTTTTCTCTAAGACACTTCTACTCTCATCTACTGCTAACATAATTACGGATTTCAACTAAAAAAGGACCAGTTTAAAGAATGTCTGTAATGTGCAAGGAAGCTCCCCTTCAAGGCCAAGTATAATAAAAAGCTTATGGATAATCACATGTGCTAGCAGCCTAACAGAATCGTAGCGAAAAAGGGCAGAGGTACATCAAGATAATTGAAAGAGAAATGTCAGCTACTATCACCAAAGGTTTCTTAATTTAATAAGTAA
>Ga0099823_1009161_pt1 | contig 10052 bp, 8 predicted proteins | sample CowpearedBW_FD_76831 | JGI IMG/M metagenome (GOLD analysis project Ga0099823, IMG submission 76831) | Root nodule microbial communities of legume samples collected from California, USA - Cow pea red BW | ecosystem: Host-associated > Plants > Roots > Nodule | place: USA: California | collected...
AGGATACATAATAAAGGCGCCATCGAGCTAACCGTTGGTTTCTCAAAATTCCATGTTTGACTGGGCAAAACCACACAGACAGAAACGGAAAATACTTATAGCCTCTCCGTTAGTTATAGTCGCTTTGCCAAATCCCAATTCCACCCTCACTCTCGCGCCCAATTCGCCTTCTCTTTCTTTCTCCCTCTCATTTTTTTTTTTTTTTCATTCCCGAGCTTCGATCAAGTCTCAACGTCACTTCACGCTGCGTTCATCGGCGCCGAGGTATCCATTTCTTACCATTCTTTTTTTCTTGAATCTCACGTCACCGAAACAATTCCGATTTCTTCACCGCGATCATTTTTTTTTGCCTTCGTGTAATGTATGCATGAGAGTGTTTCCGTTTTTGATGCGATGAAACTATCTCTGCTGTGTTGATTTGCTCTCGCAATGTGTGAGGGATTCGAGCTGATTTCAGATAATGTGAGTGAATAATCATAACCAGCTAGCGAGTTTCAAGTAGTGTAGGTGATTGAGAACGCATTTCTTAGTTACTAAGTTAAGCCGGCACTTTTTAACGGTTTTATTTTGACGAAATTTTGTGGTGGTGTTTGTTTTTAGTTTTGTAATTTAATGTTTATCGATTGCAAGTATTATACTATATATTTTTCTAATCTCTTGATATCGGTTATTGGTTTCCTTGTCTAATTTAAACTTTTTGATTGGATAATTTTTTAGTTGTGTTATTTTCAGGTGGATTGCTGGTTTAGTTATTTGAATGAGTATTTATTAGCTTCTTTGGTGATAGTATAATGGAGGAAGAGGAAGAACCAAAAGAGACAAAAATATCTGATAATGGATTGCATGGTCATAGAGTGAATAGTTTAAAATATTCGTCTGGGGTGTACTCAACAGAGGGTAATCTTTACCCAGTTCCTGACATGTCGCATGATCGTCTTATTTCTAGCCCTGGGTCAGAGGGGCATTTTGGTCACACCGACAAGGAGTATCCTCCATCAGTTAATTTTGGTTCGCCTACATATTCTTCTGTTAGTTCTCCACAAAAGTCTTGGGAAAAAAATGCAGGGCAAAATTCGTCTGCAGAATTATTGCATTTAATTGATTCTGCTATAATGGGGAAACCTGAAGGTATGGAGAAACTGAAGAATATTGCAAGCGGAGTAGAGAGTTTTGGGAATGGTGAAGAAATGGACAGCGTGTCTTTCTTAATAGTAGATTCACTTCTTGCAACAATGGGCGGTGTCGAAAGTTTTGAAGAGGACGGTGATAATCCTCCTAGTGTAATGCTGAACTCTCGGGCAGCTATTGTGTCAGGTGAACTGATTCCCTGGCTTCCTTACGTTGGTGATTCTGATGTTGTCATGTCACCTAGGACACGAATGGTAAGGGGACTTCTTGCTATATTAAGGGCGTGCACCAGAAACAGAGCAATGTGCTCAATGGCTGGTCTTTTAGGAGTACTGTTGAGAACAGCAGAAAAAATTTTCACTGTAGACGTTGGCTTAAATGGGCAAATAAGGTGGGATGGAACTCCGTTGTGCCGCTGCATACAATACTTGGCTGGGCATTCTCTTACTGTTAGTGATCTTCGTAGATGGTTTCAAGTCATTCCAAGAACACTCACCACAATTTGGGCTTCACGCTTGATGCTTGCATTGGAAAAAGCAATCAGTGAAAAGGAATCTAGTGGACCAGCTTGCACTTTTGAGTTTGATGGGGAAAGTTCTGGTTTGCTGGGTCCAGGTGAGGGTCGCTGGCCATTTATCCACGGGTATGCATTTGCAACATGGATCTACATTGAATCATTTGCTGACGCACTAAATACAGCAACAGTTGCCGCTGCAATTGCTGCGGCTGCATTTGCTAAATCAGGTAAGTCATCAGCTATGTCAGCTGCTGCAGCAGCTAGTGCTCTTGCTGGTGAAGGTACGGCACACATGCCACGTTTATTCAGTTTTTTATCTGCTGATAATCAGGGTATAGAGGCTTACTTTCATGCTCAGTTTTTGGTTGTTGAAATTGGTTGTGGAAAGGCAAAGAAATCTGCTTTACATTTTACTTATGCATTTAGACCACAATGCTGGTACTTCATTGGTCTTGAACATACAAGCAAAACTGGTATCCTTGGGAATGCAGAAAATGAAATTAGATTGTATGTAGATGGGTCTTTACACGAAGTTCGTCCTTTTGAGTTCCCCAGGATTTCCAAACCCCTTGCATTTTGCTGCATAGGAACTAACCCTCCTCCTACTATGGCTGGTTTGCAACGGCGACGCCGTCAGTGCCCGTTGTTTGCGGAGATGGGGCCTGTGTACATCTTCAAGGAACCAATTGGCCCTGAAAGGATGGCACGCTTGGCTACTAGAGGAGGGGATGTAGTACCTTCTTTTGGCAATGGAGCAGGACTACCATGGCTTGCAACAAATGCCCATGTGCAGAGCAAGGCAGACGAAAGTGTTCTTTTGGATGCAGAAATTGGAGATTTCATTCACCTACTCTATCATCCTAGTTTGCTCAGTGGGCGTTTCTGTCCAGATGCTTCACCTTCTGGTGCTGCAGGTCAGATAATTTCTGGGTGTTGATTTTACGGTAATATATAAAATTTTCTGCTACTGCTTAAGTATGTTATTTTTTATGAAAAAAACGCTTGATAAATAATCTAATTGTTATTAATAGGATATTAAATGCTCAACTATAAGTTATTAAAAGGTTCCAGACGTGGTAATGTTTCTCTTTTGCCATCTCTCAATCTTAAAGATGTCCTTTATGTTTCAAACCTTTCTAATAATCTTATTTCCGTTCAAAAACTTACTTGTGATCTAAAGTGTTCTCTAACCTTATTTTCCACCCCTGACCTAAAGTGTACTTATACCATCTCAAAGTTAGAAGAAAATAATTTCTCTCTATTCAGCCACATTATATACATGTATTAATTGGATAATTTAGGAAGCAAACACATCCTATTCTATGAAACAAATGCTTGAGATTGCGGGATTGATACGCTAGTGATATAACCAAAGTATAGAATTAAATCCGATAGAAATAAAATCTAAAAGTTCCTAAAATATTCCGAGAGACTAAAATCTTAAACTTCCTAAAATATCTCGAGAGGGAAGGACTAGAAACATTGACGAACATAATTGAAGAATTAAGACTATTAACAAAATTTCTAGGGACTAAATAGGAGAGGTGAGAATTGGTTGTTGTAAGTAGGAGATGGAACCAAAAAATAGGGATTTTCTACAGCTATGGATTTTCAAGCTCATGATGAAAGGTGTGATATTTCTGAAATGCTAAATTTATGGAAGTGTGATATTTTTCATTGATTTTTCTTTTGGAAGGCCAAACATATTTTTCATTGATTTAAATGAATTGGATGCATTGTATTATATGATACATAGCTCAGATACATGATACCGATAATAAACCTAACTGGAGATGATATAACTGTCTAACAAGTGAGTGGGAAAGAAGGATATATAACAATTTAGGTCATGAATGGGAAATGGGAAAGAAGGTTATCAAACTAGAAGGGTTGTATTGTTTTAAGAACTTGGGAATTAAAGATAGTATGAGTACACAAATAGGACCTCTAGTCTCCAATCTTGCACTACTTTTGAGATCTCTCAAATTTGGCTTCTCTACCGGCATCTAAGGCATCCTTCCTTTTCTGTTTTAAAGTCCATGTTCCCTTCCTTATTGCAAAGAGTCTGTTTAGTAATTTAAATGCGAGGTGTTTCAACTTGCAAAATACCATCATACCACATATCATTCCAATAATATAAAGAGTGTCCATTCTTTTGATTTAATTGACTTTGACATTTGGGGGCCTACACCAAACAATGTATATCTGGTGCTAAATGATTTGTCATGTTTATTGTTGATTGTACTTGTGTTACATGGATTTTCCTCATGAAAGAAAAATCTGAAGTTTTTACTTTATATGTCGAATTCTTCCATATGGTAAAAATACAAGTTGAAAAGTTAACCAAACATTTACGTTCTGATAATGAGAGGGAATATATAAATAATGACATGTCTAAATTCCTTTCCAAAAATGGTGTTTTCATGAATTTACTTGTGTGGATACACTACAACAAAATGACATTACTAAAAGAAAAAATAGGCATCTTTTTGAGGTGATACAGACACTTCTTTTCCAAATGTATGTCCCTAAATATTATTGGGAGAGACTGTCGTTACTACTGTCTATCTTATCAAGCGTTCCCCTTCGAGTCCTAGATGGTCTAAGCCACATTGGGTTCATGTCTTCCTTCTTTCCATCTATTCGTTTTCTTTCTTGTCTTCATAGTCAGGTGTTTGGATGTGTTGTGTTTGTCCATATTCATAATCAGTTCTGTGGAAGGTTAGATCCTAGAGCTATTAAATGCATACCCTTTGTTTATGCATCTAATAAAAAGGGATATCGTTGTTACCATCCTCCAAGTCAAAAGTTTTTTTTTATCTCCATGGATATCACTCTTTTAATGAAACTAAATCTTTTTACAAACGTCCTCAGTTTCAGGGCGAGAGTTGTTTTGAAGCTAGGTCTTCTAAATGTCTTGAGACATCTTTTGTCCCTTTCTTACAAGAACCATCTCATACTACTTTTGGTACCCTTGATACTTCTCCCGGCACATCTCGTATGGATATCTCTGAAGTTGCTCCTAACAAAGGCGTCTTTGTTTCCGATTTAAGGTCAACTTCAGAAATTAGTCATGTTTCTAAAGTTGCTCCTAATAAGGGCATCTTTGTTCCCGAGTCACGGGCAGTTCCAAAAATTAATCATCCAGAGAATATCTTCTGTATACAATGCAAGAGGAGACAAAAGCATCCTAACCCGATCCAAGAACACCACCAATCATCTAACTTGGGTGTAAGTGCTCCTTCTTCTAACACCCTTGAACCTTTAAAAAATTCCTTGAATTTTAATTGTTGACTTGACCAAGAGGACTTTCCCATTGGTTTGAGAAAAGCAACTCAGTCGTGTACCAAGTATCCTATTTCTCATTTTATGACTAGTAAAAACCCATCTATGTTGCCCTAGAGTTTCCTTTCTGCCATTTACGTAATTAGAGTCCCTACTTCAGTTCAAGAAGTATCGAAGGATGAGAATTGGGTTGATGCCATGAATGAAGAGATGATTGCGTTAGAGAAGAATCAACATGGGAAATTCTTAATAGACCACAAGATAAAAGGACAATAGGAAGCAAATGGTTTTATAATGTAAAATATAAATATGATGGCACATTGGAACGTTACAAAGCAAGGTTTTTTGCTTAAGGATTTACTGAAACTTATAGTGTCGATTATGAGGGGACATTTGATCCAGTGGCAAAAATGAACACCTTTAGAATTATTCTCTCATTAGCAACTTATTTGGTTTGAGAATTCCAACAACTTGATGTGAAAAATGCTTTCTTTCATGGACAATTAGAGGAAGAAGTCTACATGAACATTCCTCTAGATTTTAGGCCTATTGAAGAAGGGAATAAAGTATGTAGGTAGAAAAAAGCCTTGTACAGACTCATGCAATCACCTCGTGCTTGGTTTGGTAGACTCACTCAAGTTATGATCTCCATGGAGTATCAACAAAAGTCAAGGAGAGGGTACCCTATTCATCAAACATTCCTTAAAAGGAGAACTTACTCTACTCTTGGTCTATGTTGATGATATGATTATTGCAGAAGATGATGAACATGAGAAACAAATCTTGAAAGAAAAGGTTGCTGCTCAATTTGAAATGAAGGATATAGGAAAATGAAGTACTTCCTAGGGATAGAAGTATCTTACTCAAAGAAAGAAATCTTTATCTCCCAAAGAAAGTATGTTCTTAATCTTCTCATAGAAAGAGTTAAGATTGACTATAAGACCAATGAAGTTCCTATAGGACAAAATCATGGAATTGAGAGTGATAAAGGTAGTTCTACTGTGAATAAAGGCTAATATCAAAGACTTGTTGAGAAGCTCATTTACTTAGCTCACACCAAACTTGACATAGTCTATGTTGTGAGTGTAGTTAGTCGGTTCATGCATGATCCTAGGAAGACACATTTACAAGTTGTAAAGAAAATCCTTCAATATTTGAAGAAAAGTTTAGGAAGGGGATTATTGTTCAAGAGGAGTGAAAAAATAAGAATGGAAGTGTATCCTGATGTAGATTATCCAGGGTCTATATATAGTTGTTTTTAGTATAAAAAGTGAACATTAACACTTCTAAGAAAACCATTTTATTGGAAGATAATGTAATTTCATATTTATTTAGAGAACCATGCCCATGAAAATACAGAATATTCTACCATGCAATATTATTTGAGTCATCGAGTAAGTAACATTGTAGATTTCTTTTGTGTAACTTATGCTTAGCTGGCCAGGCATGATATAACTGTTTCTTGTGCTTGATTAGCTGAATTCAGTTTCTTTATCCGTTATGTGGTCTGATTTACGAATTAACTACAGATTAGTAGGTGTTACAATTTAGTCTCTTTCTTTCTATTCTCTTCCCTTTCTCATTATTTTTAGTTTTAGTGTAGACGAATCCCCATGAGGTCGCCGGTTCTTTCCATCTCTCGTCAGTTCTTAATTTTGACATCACTGATTATTTGTAGGATATTCCATGGCTTGTTCTTAGGAAGTCCAACAACAACAACAGCCAAGTCTTTTTGAACAGTTACATGGATTAAATGACGTCCCAATATCATGTCATAAATCATGTCTATAGACAAAGTATCGGTATTTAAATCCTTCTAAGAAAACAACTTTGTGTACAATATTTTAGCATTTAAAATACAGATCATTAAGTTTAGTGAAATAATTACATGTATTTCAGACCATGATAAAATTTCTTTTATCAAGGTATGTAAAATATGCACTGCTGTACTTGTTATGGTTGGTTCCTTTATTGTGATTCAGGAGTGCTTCGACGCCCAGCAGAGGTTCTAGGGCAAGTCCATGTTGCTACACGAATTCGACCTGTGGATGCTTTGTGGGCATTGGCTTACGGTGGTCCATTATCTTTGCTTCCCTTAGCAATTAGCAATGTACACGAGGATACTCTAGAACCACGGAAGGGGAATATTTCTGTGTCTGAAGCCACTTCATGTCTTGCTGGTCCAATATTTCGAATTATATCAATGGCCATCCAATATCCGAGGAACAATGAGGAGTTGGCTCGTTGCAAAGGACCTGAGATTCTTTCGAAGATTTTAAACCACCTTCTCGAAACCCTGGCCTCACTTTGTGAAGGAACATATGATGGTGTAGGTGATGAGGAACTTGTTGTTGCAGTTGTCTCACTTTGTCTATCTCAAAATATCAACCATACTCTCAAAGTGCGTCTCTTCACCACACTGTTGCTGGATTTAAAAATTTGGAGTTTATGTAGTTATGGCATACAAAAGAAGCTTCTATCATCACTTGCCGACATGGTTTTCACTGAGTCGGTAGCGATGCGAGAGGCCAATGCCATTCAAATGCTTCTTGATGGCTGTAGAAGAAGCTATTGGACTGTTCCAGAAAAGGATTCAGTAAATAACTTTTATCTAACTGGATCAACAAGACCGATTGGTGAGGTCAATGCTTTGGTTGACGAGCTCTTAGTGGTAATTGAGCTTCTAATAGTGGCAGCATCTCCTACATTGGCATCAGATGATGTTCGATGTTTACTTGGGTTCATAATTGACTGTCGACAACCTGGTCAGGTAAGAAATATGTTAATATGAAGCTCGCAACATCTTATAATTCATGTTTCTTATAATAAAATATTCTGATGTCACGATTCTGCAGTTCGTGTCATATAATACAGAAATACTGTACTATAAAATAACATCCTTTTAGGCCATTCTTGTTGAGGTTATCCGTATTCCGAAAGGCTTTCCTAGTTTATTTCATGCTTCCGATGGGTTCTTCTTATAGTTTTTACCTTTGGTTTTATGTTTTAAGATATTTTAGTAACTTTTTTTATACTCTGTTTTCATTTTTGCTTTCTATTTTTAAAACTTTATGCAGAAAAAGCAACTTATAGATTATTTTTTTAAATATTTATTTATTTCAAAGATAGTTTGTGACTTTATGAAAAGAAAACGATCTTTGTTATTATTGATTGATCAAAATTACACTGGACTTGGCAGAAATTGGGTGCAGAAATCTTACCAAACCTTGATTAGTTGTTCTGTCATAAGTATGAGAGAAGTCTTTAGTCGTTCTGTCAATAGAGCCATCTACCATTTACTTGATGGTAAAACTTGAAGAGGATCAATATCAACAAGAGAAGATTTTTATTTAATTCAATAGCATAAAAGAGAATATCACCATGTATATACAGGAAGACCAATCTCGAAAGTAAATATTAGAAAGAAATTTCTAGAATCTTTTACAGCTTCTAAGCTTTTAACAGTACATTTAATATCCTAATGTAGCTCATAAACTATATTATTTTCTGAACGATTTTTCTTTAATAAAGTGTTATGTATTTGTGTGGGATTGGTCATGTACCATAGCTTGGAAATCTTGTATTTATTTCTTATTAGTCCATGTTCAGTTAATAAAGAAATCACACAATATCTTTCTAGAAGCCTAATGATGAGGAAGAGGGAGAATATTCTCCTATCATTACAAAATCATCAAAAATCTGCATTCTTTCCCCTTCAAGTGTGAAGTGGTTCCCACTCAAATCCAAAATGCTCTGCTTTTCCACTTCGAAGCAAAATTAGGGGTGTGGTGAGTACACTCCCTTGGGCTAAATTCCTCCTTGGCCTCCATTTCTCTAGAAGGTGACAACCTCAAAAAGGGAAGTGCCACTAGCAACCCTAGAAAACACAAGAAACAAACATGGGTCTCTTTATTCAAGACAAAAACTAAACAAACTTGAAGAAAGGTGAAGAAACCTCCCTCCTAATCATGCTTATTTTCCCTAAGCACTTTCCTCTATCTTTGGTAGGGGCCAGGTGCTCATTAATTAATGTGGGTGGAGCCGAACATTACTTGGACATAAAAACTAAATGTTCAAAAGATTTATAGACATACTCAAGGACTATAATGTGCAAGGCCGATGTATGATTTTCTGGTGGACTCAAACCGTGAATTTTTGTTATAGCTAAAAGAAAGTGTTCATTAGCATCACTATGCTATGAAAACAATCCCAACTAGGTTCACACAACATTACAACATTAACCATTTGCAGCATACTTAGATATTATTAAAAGAGAGAAAAACATATATAAGATGAGGGATTTGAACCAAACCCATTAACAAAATCTAAACAAACCTATTAAAAGGTAAATGATATTGTCCTTGAAGAGACCAATACTAATAAAAGAAGGCATAACATCCCACCAACTATTAAAATGATATTTAATACCTTGTGCTCCAAGTAAGTCAAAACATCTTTTACCCTCTTTACATATATGTGAAACTTTCCTCAAGAGCCATACAATTTAACCATCCATTCAAAAGTCTCTAAGGAACAACAATAAATGTTGTAAATGCATGAACGAGACTGAGAGTGGTACTATCACTTTCAATCCACACCGTTAGAGTGAATACTTAGTTATATTTTGCATGTAGTGTGTTATAGTTGTTAGCAATTACTATTATTATGGACTAGACTTTAAGTCTAACTCAACCTTACAAAACTGGCTTTTAAGGTGAGGTTTGTACCCATTATATATTGTAAATTGACCTTATCTCTAGTCAATGTGGGCTTCCAACACACTCCCTCACGTCAAGACATTAATGGGTGGTCCGCTAGTGGGTGAAACAATAGATCCAACAAACAACAAACTTTGCTAGGATAGGCTCTAACATGGTTCTGATACCATGTTACATTTGTTAGCAAGTTGTCCTAAAGTATGAGATGAAGTGGGTCCTAAATGTTAGGTTTTACAGAGGGGGTTTCACCGGGGAGAACAACACCAATGAGACCTGAGCCCAACCACATAAGATACTGACACCACTCTCAACCCAAAACCTTAAGGCAATGGGTTTATGGGCCTTGATCCTTATATGGTGCTCTACTTTCTCAATTCTGGTCAATGTGGGACTTAGACTCACAC
>Ga0099823_1009163_pt1 | contig 10050 bp, 8 predicted proteins | sample CowpearedBW_FD_76831 | JGI IMG/M metagenome (GOLD analysis project Ga0099823, IMG submission 76831) | Root nodule microbial communities of legume samples collected from California, USA - Cow pea red BW | ecosystem: Host-associated > Plants > Roots > Nodule | place: USA: California | collected...
AAACAAAACCAATCCAAATGCATATAACAATTCAACCAATCTCAATTTGGACTAAGCATCAATCAACAATAATTAAACCAAAAACAGAACTAATCGGCAAACACACCTTACAATGGCTCCTATCTCGCAAACACACCACAAGATCAGTGCTCTGGGACCAAAATTAGCGCTCTGTGGAACAATGCAGTGGCTGGCCAGCGAGAGTGAGGGCACCGGCAATCCAGAATACAATTCCTTACCAATCAAAAACCAATGAGAAAACCTAGCAGCATAACAATGGCAAGAAGAAGAATCAATTAAACTCACCAAAACCAAGGTCACGGTCGACGAACGCGGTGGCCGGCAAGAAGACAGAGCCGCTCCGACGTGGAACCCAACCGAGCTTCGAACGTGGAACTCAGACCCACGATGGTAGCGGAGAGGCGACGGCAGCAGCGAGGTGACAGCAGCGCAATGGCGACGTCGGTGAGCAGCGGCATCGCAATTGGCGTGGTGAATTTGGGGGAGCGAGGTGACAGTGGAACTCCGATCCACAGTGGCAGCGGAGAGACGACGGCAACGACGAGGCGACGACACCGGCGAGGTAATGGAAAAGCAATGGCGATTTCTGTGAGAGCGGCAGCGGCGTGGTGATTTCTGTAAGAGAGGCGAGGGGGAAATTTCTGAATTTGGGGAAAAAGAAGGTGAGGTGTGATTTCATAATACCGCACACTTTACCGAAGGATATAATCCGTCGGTAAGTCAGCGACTCCGTCGGGGCTAATTTCACATAGACATTACCGACGGATGAATCCGTCGGAAACTGGGTTCAAAATTCCATACAGTCATTACCGACAGATTAATCCATCGGTAATGTTAATCATGGGTGTCCGTCGGTAATTTCGTCGATAAATGGCAATTACCGACCGATATATATCCGTCGGTATTAATCCGTCGCTAAATATGATATTTCTTGTAGTGATATTGTCAAAGGCACACGATAATAATTCAATGGCAGTACTACGTTCGACAAAACACATGCAACTTCTCAACATTTACTATATCTAATTTGAACATCCATCGCCATCGATGATAACGTCGTCGGCATCTGCATCCTGTAGAGGAGAAGATTCGAGAGGAGGTTGAGAAGAAAATCAGAAAAGCGTAGAGGATGAACTTATGCGTGCTCTTTGGGTTGAGTGTGTTGGAAGTCCCACATCGACTAAAGATAAGGCCAATTCACAATATATAAGTGAGGTGCAAACCTCAACTTACAAGCCGATTTTGTGGGGTTGAGTTAGGCTTAAAAACCCACTTCTAACATGGTATCAGAGCCAAGTTAGAGCCTATCCTACCGAACTTTCTTGGACATTCTGTTCCACCCGATATCGGGTCGCTAACGGACCACCCACTAATCTCTTGTCCCACGCACGAGATGAATATACCTCGGCGTGAGGGGGTGTGTTGGAAGTCCCACATCGACTAGAGATAAGGCCAATTCACAATATATAAGTGAGGTGCAAACCTCAACTTACAAGCCAATTTTGTGGGGTTGAGTTAGGCTTAAAAACCCACTTCTAACAGAGTACGAGGTAGTAGAAAATAAGCTCTTTCCAATTAGTTGCCACATCGATAAACTCGGGACTCGTCACCACCATCTCCATGGAGCGTCGGAAATCCACGTCAGGGTCCAACGAATACATCTCTACCGCAACGCTGCCTTAGAGCACCATTTTCGCCTTTTCTTCAACGGTAGCGACTGGATTTCCTGGCGAGGATGAGGAGGTGGCGCAATCGGTGTCGGTGACGGTGGATTCGACGATGGAGCGACGAGAGGGGAGCGACGACACTTCTGGTAGCGACTGATGACGTCGCCGACAACTCTGACGGAGCTGGTTCAGATTGCTTCTTGTGAAGTGAACCAGAGGGCGACGTCGAGCCGTTGAAGCTACTGGTGCTGATCGGTGTTGGCCGGCATCGTCACCGATGACTGCGGAATGCAAGGCAACATCATGGAGACTTGCCCGAGATGGTTCATGGCAACGTGATGAACGGTTACTGTTTGGAGTTTGTTAGATGAAGAATAAATTGTCCCTCACGTGCCTAAGAAAGAGGAGAAGTTACGAAAAAAGAAGAAGATTTTAATGCATGAAGACAAGCATATGCTGGTGAGTGCTGGTTGTCCCTTTGTTGAATAATTTAATTGTTTGAAGAAATGGTGGTGGGCCATGGATGTGAATTCTACAGAAGTGGTATATATTCAAAATTGGAAGTCTATAATATTAAGGTGCAAGGTTGGTCCACAATGTTTTGAGATATTAAAGTGGTCTTTCAGAATGAACTTTCGTGAGAGCTCATCTTCAAGGATGAAGTTTCAAGTATTTATTTGTTTGCCAATCATGAATATTTAAGATTGTGGGGGTTAGATAATTTTACTCAATTATTTAAAAAAAAATATGTGAATGAGTTTAACCCATTTTCAAAGAAAATAATTATTTGGGATATGGCTTTTAACTTGATAGTTTCTAGATGAAGCCATGTGATTTTTTTTAAGATAGAATCATAAGGAAGGGTGATAGTATTACTATCCCAAAAGTGTTCTTGAGAAACTTCTTAGAAAGTTTAGAAATTATAAATGAGTGATTATCCCTTATGATACTAATTAAAGAAAAATAGAGGAGAATTATTTTCTCAACCTTAGTATGTCCAAATAATTGGGAGCTTACTACCTATGATGGTCTTTTCTAGACCAGGTGTTGTTTATGCAGTGAGTAGACTAAGAATATACACTTAATATTCTAATTACGAATATTGATATTTATGAGATGCTTAAGAGATTCAATGGAAGATGTCATTGAATATAGTGGATTTTCCCATTGTACTAAAAGTGTACAGTGATGCTAACTGAATCTTTGATTTAGACGAGACAAATCTATTAGTGGTAATAGATTCACATTTGGATTGGGCTGGGTTCATGGAGATCGACCAGACAAACAATTATTGTTAGATCAACAAGAAATATGAGTATGTTGTTCTTGAAAGGCTGATAGTGAAGCTGAGTAGTTGACGAACTTCTTAGCTAACATTTCACTAGGAATGAAAATACATTATGATTGCCAATCGGCAGTAGCTACTGAAGAGTGAAATAATTTCCATTGAGAATGTGAAGTCATAATGAAATCTGGTAGATCCTCTGACAAAATCCTAGGATGAAATATGATTATAGAAACATCGAGGAGAATGAGACTTGAGCCACTTGAAACAAACAAGTGATGGTAACCCAACCTTTGTGATTGGAGATCCCATGAATAAGGTTCATATGGGTAAGAACAAGTCACTTGTTAGTTCTGATAGCACTAAATTGATTGATTTTAATCAATTATGTCCAATCCTATGGTGTGTGTGTGTGTGTGTGTGAAAGTGCTAGAGACTGCATTGTTGAGAGGTTAAACTTTGTAATTAAAATTCTCTAAGGTGTAAGAATTTTAACTTAGACAAAGTTTTAATGATTTTCATATCCCTTATGGGTGGTGTATAATTTGCAGCACCTATATGAGTGTCAAGTGGGGCCGCTTGCATGAGATCTTGGCATGATCTCTAGAGCACTCATGAATATTGGGCACACACATGGCCTAGTAACGAACACACGATAACAGCAAGAATTGTGGGGGTGTATTGTGATTGATAAACCACTAACACACATCAAGTGTCCTTGGTTCATATAGCTTGCTATACCAACTACACTGTGTGTTAAGTTTCTCAATCTAAGACTGGTTCATATAACTTGTTATACCAACTTTGATGCATTACATCTTAGTTGAGACCCGGGATTTTCTTTCTTTCTTTCTATCTCTTATCTTTTGCAATATGTGGAGGATTGTTATATATTTATAATAATATTGAAATAATAATAGCATTGAAGTTGTTGCAACGTTAGCAAGTCTCCCTCCTTTTTAGGATGGTGCATGCCATTGCAGCAAGATCTCCACCACATGTTGATCCCACATCCACATTTTATGGGATATTATTTTTCACACCAGGCTTCAGTTACTGAGCATGGATTTTTTTAAAATCCATTCATCATATATAAATAGGAGCTTAAATCCTCTTCCAAAAACATAACCTTCTTCATCTCTCCTTTTCTTATTTTCTTCATTTTCTCTCTTCTCTTATATCTTGGGTTACTTATTCTTTAAAGAGTTTATCTTGCTAGTTTTTGTTATCCTCGGGATATATCCGAGATGTTCCTGTTGTATCCTGGGGGGTTTTTGCATATATTGCGGATAAATCCTTAAGGACAGTGTTTTTACACGCCTCAAGGAAATCCTTTTATTTTATGCTTTTATCAATTTTATGCAAACTTGCTAACAATTGATACGTTTATTTTGAAAATAATAGGATATGATACATGATAGATTCATGATATATAAATATTGAAAAGTGTACAATAATTCTTAAAAACATAATAAATATATCATTGTTAGTAGCTAATGTTAGTGGACAATTTAGAAACCAATTATTTTGGTAGTCAAAATATTGGTAAATAATGTTAGTAACTAATTTAGAAACCAATTCATAATAAAAACTATTTTAATTATCAATTTAGAGATCAATTATAATTGTTTGGAATTATTTTAGTTGTTAATAATTTTTAGTTTTTAAATTGGTACCTAAATTGGTCACTGTATAGTGACTAAATATTTGTTGTCACTAAAATTTGTCATTATTCAAAAATTTTCTTATAGTGTACTATGACTTTATAAATTAGATACTTCATTAATAAATATCGATAAAGTATCATAAAGTATCAGACACGAATACATATCGGACATGGATGCGTATCAGATACGGATACGTGACCCAAGTGGAAGTATCGATGCATCATAGCTACTACTCCTATAAATATTAACATAAGAGGAATGTGAAAGGGTGAAAAATAGTGGACAACAGGGGAGAATCAGTAAAAAGAAAAATGTTAAAATACTCTATTGGTTCTCGTTTTTTTACCAAAATCTTAATTTGATCTTCACATTTTTATTAGTCTCAATTAGATCCACATTTTTATAAATCAGTGACAATTAGGTCCTTTTCATCAGTATGGAACTAACACCGTTAAGTAGGTGTCACGTGTCAACTTTTCATTTTTTTGAATTTTTTATTTTTTTTTAAATATCAATTTTAATAAAAATAATTATAACATTATATAAAAGTAAATTTTGGTCTAAATTTGGAGTGCATGAAATTGAAATTTTTTTAAAAAAATTAGGACTGAAATCAAATAAAATTAACAAATATGAAGACCAAATTGAGATTCATACAATAATTTGACATGTGTCACCATATTAGATTGACACGTGGCACACTACAGACGTGACATGTGGCATAAATATTTAAAAAAAAATTAAAAAATTTTAAAAAAATTAAAAAATTCAAAGAAACGAGAAGATGACATGTGACACCTACTTAACGGTGTTAGTTTCATACTAAGAGAACGGACTTAATTGTTACTAATTTACAAAAATGTGAACCTAATTGAGACTAATAAAAATATGAGGATCAAATTGAGATTTTGGTACAAAAACAAGGACTAAGGGAGTATTTTTAACAAAAAAACAAAAAGAGCAAAGTTAGAAGAAAAGCATAATAGTACAAAGTAAACCGAAGAAAGGAAATATGCTACAATTTGAGATAAAAACATAGACATCTATTATTTTATTTTTTATTTTATTATTTATTATCTATTCATAGTTATTTTAATTTATATATTTATATTAAGTTAGGTATCTCTAACCTTATTTTAGATTATATATACCTCCATTTTCACAGAAGTCTTATTTGTCTTATTTATTTAATATATTTGTTATTCCTGGGTTCTATTTATTGAATTAATTATATTGTTTGGTTTAAGATATTTTTTATTTTATTTGTTTATGGCAACTATAAATATAGATTTGATCAGTGTAGTTGTTGGTATAACATTAAGGATTTAAATGAGTAAGTTTTACTTAAGATAAGATGTTTTTGGGTTACCTACTATAAAATTAATTCAAATATTTACAAAGTATAACAAAAAATGAAGTCGGTGGATTTCAATGTTTTTTTTTCTTTTTAACTTAATGTTTTTTCTTTCTTTTTAACTTATATTGATATTTTGTGATTATACAAGATATTTGTCTCACTTTTGTATTTTATTGTTTGTATATGAAAAATAATATTTGACAATCTCACTTTAATTAGATAGATATACCTAATTTCGCAAACAAATGTGGTTAATAACTCGGTGGTCTTCCAGAGAACAAGAAGTTCAGTCCTCACTTTTGTCGCAACTCTAGCCATACCCTTCTTCATACAAGGATCTATAGTGGTCACCTTTTTTATGTCACCCATGATTCATGTTAATCATCTTATTAACTTGTTTTCTCTTACCGATTAAAAGTCTAGTAATATATATCCAAATGAAAAAGAAAAGTAAATACATATTATTTTTTTCTCCTCCTAGCATTAGTAGAATGCAGGATGAAAAATATATCACCTATATGTGAAAAGTATTGTAAAATATATAAGGTTGTTGTATATTATTTGGTATAATATTATACGTAATTATGTTATTAATATTACATCTGTATTTTATGATAAAATAATAATAATTAAATTAATTATGTTAGACAAAACATAAAAAAAACATATGTATAAGTTTCTACTTAAATTTATATTTTATTTTATTAAAACTAAAGTATAATGTTAGAAAGTCCAATCTCTCAATTAAATAATATTTTATGCAACAAACTTGAAAAGTATAGACCGATGTTATTCTTTATTATATGATTCAGAACCCTTTATAAACTGAACTTGAATGTGCACATGATTATTAATGTTAGTTAATTTTATAATATTATAAACATCAAGTTTAAAAGTTGACATTTATTATCATTCACGCTTTATTATTTATAATTTTTGAAATTGTATAAGGTTAATATATATATATATATATATATATATATATATAAGATAATGATGGATAAAAAAGAAAACACTACCAAACAAAAACCTTACTATATGTCCAAACATTTTTTAACTGCAATAATAATCTATAAAGGATGTGTTATAACAATATTGACAAGTGATGTAAATAAAATTAGTTTCCAAATAATTTTTTTTGTGCTAAATTTAGCATGAGTTCTTGCGTCTTATCTAGTTTCAATTTTATATCTTTCAAAAAAATATATCATCAAAATTTGATTTTTTTAAGAAAATATATCATCAAGAGGTATTTTTGTCTTTAATACTTTGATTATGGACTAAATTTTTCTTTTCGGTTTATTTTTTTTAGGGTTAAATATGATTTGGTCCTTTAACTTTCAATGAAAAATACTTTGACCTAATTTAGTCTTCCAACCTTAAAAATACGTGAATTTAGTCATTTTCACCAAATTTTATTAAGTTTATTTGACATTTCAAACTCGTTTTATAATAACATCTGAGTTGTTTACATTGTTTGACACATTTTCACTTTGATGTTAGCTGAGAAATATATTTGAAATGTCAAATAAATTTAATAAAATTTGATTAAAAAAATTAAATTCACATATTTCTAAAGATGGGAAAATAAATTGCCTCAAAGTTTCAAAGAGTGTAATTTCAATTTTTAGTGAAAATTAAGAGACCAAAAACATGTTTTTAAAGGAGGGGGCCAAATAAAAGCCTTAACCCCCAAAGCCTCATCTCAAGTGGGGTTAGGGCCAAGGCTAAGATGAGTTTGACCCATCTAAAAACAATACTTTGAATCTTTAGAGTATAAGTCAAACATCAAGCCTAGCCTTTTCGGGCTGGTCCGAACCAAAGATTAAGAATGACAGGCTGGGTCAGGCCAAAGACAAAGACGTGCAAACAACTAAGACCAATCATCCTGGACCCACAACCAAGATGGGTTAGCTCGCACTAAAGGACGAGTCAACCAAAGTTGATAGACAAAATAGGAAGGACCAGGACGAGTGTGCCCAGGTTGACGGTCTAGACAGGCTGGGACGGGCCGATCAGTGGCGACAATTTAGACGAGTAGGCCAGGGGCGACAGTTCGGGCAGGGCGGCCTGTGCCGATGAGTTGAACGGCTTGGCCTGGGTCGACAATTCAAACAGAATGAGATGGGCCAATAGAGTCAAACAGGCTTATGGGCTGGTACGAGTGGAAAGTCTGGACAGACAAACCCAGGCCGACGGGCCATATGGGTTTGTCGGGCCGAACGACCCAACTCGAGCCGAGGGTCTAGATGGATCGACCCGACTGAAAATTTAGTAATACATTTTAAAAATTAATATATTTTCATGTTTAAGAAGAAAGCCCATGGGTTGACCTTGGCCTATAAGGCTTTTGTGGGATTTTTGACCTTATGAACTTCTCTAATAGGAGGCTTTTTGGCCTTATGGGCTTTTTTGGCCCCAACCCATGTTGTGTTAACAATGTTGGATGTTAAGAACTTCAATCAATGCGGGCTATGCGAATCAACTTGTCGTTGACCCACACGAATTACGAGTTATGCAGGATAGATCTAAGCGAATCAATGAGCTAAAAATACTCAGCCTGTCCCACACTTTTTCTTGCGGGTCTGAAAGTCAACTTGCATAGCTCGCCCCACATTGTGATCCCTAATAATAATATTTGGAGAATTAACTAAACACTTTGATTCCATTACTATAAAAAAATGAATAAACTCAATTCATTTTCATTGTACAACAATAAATATATAAAATAAATTGAAAAAACAAAACACTCGTTAGTTAGTCAATCCCCTAATCCATCAACCTACGTTGGATTACAAAATTTTTGACTCACCAAAAAGTGAGCTGGATTGAATTAATAATTTATTAATTCAACACATAGTAAGCCAACCTATCTAATACCACCCTTAATATCAACCTTTTTTTACATATTTTTTATATTATAATTTTAAAAATAAAATAAGAAAACATTTTTACAAATAGAACAAGAGAGTTTCTATTATATATTGTTATAAACGAAAATAAATATATTTTTTAATACGTTTGTAAATGTTTTCAATAAAAACTCTTCCCTGTAGTAATTTTACGGGAGCTTGTTATCAAAACATTTTAATAATTTTTTCCTTTTAAAAAATAATAAATGATTGAACATCAGCATTTCTTATTTTATAATATTTTAATCAGTCAAATTACGATAATATTTTTATAGTAGTGGGTAGTATTTAAGAAAATTTTTTTAAAGGTTCGTCATTAAATTTAGTCTTGGAAATGATAATGTGTTCAAAAGTTAAAGGAAACACTCCATTAAGAGGATGGAGAGGGAGAAGACAAGCTACCAAACAAAATGCATTACGTGTTTCCATTTTAATTTTAGGTTTAATTAGTTAAAAATGTGTTATTTTAGTATCCACGGTTAAAAATGTGTTAATTGAGTCTCTAACTTTTGAGAAGATGTCTCAATTAGGTCCTTTCCAGCAAAACATTATTAACACAATTAACATATTTATAGTGGCGGATCTTGACCAACATTGTTGGGGGAGCCAAAATAATACATCTAAAATTTATACATTTCATTATTGTCACTAACACAATAAAAATGAATCTATTTTTTTATTCTTCATCAATATATCTATTTAAAATAATAATAATACTGAAAAATGATTTATCATAATCTAATAAAAAATTGAGAGACATTAATACCATAAGAAAATTCGATGATAATCAAACCACACTTAAAATTCAATTATAAAAAACACACAATACAATCATTTTTTCTTCTACGTTCATAAAATAAAAAATTAATATAAAAGAGACTCATTAAATAAATTATTAAACTAATATTTCACTATGAAGTGAGACAAAAGAGAATTAACTTCTTCTTTATTTCTTTGAGGATGGAAGAGAACATTTGAGATATGAGAGCAAAAATAATTGATCTTTTTCTCTTCAGAAACAAAATAAAATAGGTAAGAATGGAAGATGAGAACAATTTGTAAGAAACTCAAGGCATAAACATATAAAAGAGGCTCATTAAATAAATTATTGAACTAATATTTCACTATCAAGTGAGACGAA
>Ga0099823_1009170_pt1 | contig 10047 bp, 7 predicted proteins | sample CowpearedBW_FD_76831 | JGI IMG/M metagenome (GOLD analysis project Ga0099823, IMG submission 76831) | Root nodule microbial communities of legume samples collected from California, USA - Cow pea red BW | ecosystem: Host-associated > Plants > Roots > Nodule | place: USA: California | collected...
AATTAAAATTATTAAAAAATAATAATATATATAATAATTACTATTATTAATTTTTGTATAATTTTTTTTTAAATTTAATTGTATAAATTTTTTCACATTCATAAAAATTTAAACTTTTTTATTTTAAAAATTCATATAATTTTAATATTTGTTTTAATTCGTATTAATTATTTGTAATTATTTTTATAACATCAAATTACAAAACCATTATCTTTTTTTCATCAAGGATATTTTGGTAACTTTTTAATTTTATCTATTTTTACAATTTATTTTATCTATCACATCAATCAAATCTCTCACTAATCTTTATAGAACTTATCTCCAAATTCACTCATTTTATCCTCTAAATCCACTCAAAAAAACACATATATCCATTCATTTAAATCCACACAAATCCATTTTCACACTCTCCCTCAAATCCATCTACACAAAAGAACACGCCCTAAAGGATCTCATAAAATTTTCTCTCATTTTTTATTTTTATTTTAGAGACTTGATTTGACTCTTCATTAAAATTTCTAAAAACCAAAAGGCCATTTTAATTTTGAAATTCTGGATTATTTTAACTAATTATTGCAATTTCAAAGTTAATTGATAATTAGTTTTCCTCTTTGTCACGAGATTAGGTTTTCCTTTTCTTTCTTTTTTACTTACAAAAAGTTAAACCGAACCGCAATTAGGATATGTTTTTATTTTATTTCTTTTTTCTGCAGTGGAAACTGCAGAATTCTAAATTCGCAGCTGAGAAATCCCTAAAAAGGGGTTTATAGCAGAGAGCGTAATCAGAATCCAAATTCCGATTCCGAAAGCAGCCACCAACGACCACCGAACCAGTGTCGGTACTCTCTCACTTCCCTTTCCTCGGTACTCTATTTTTTCAGCTTTTTCATTTCTTTCTTCTTTCCTATTTTTTTCCCCAAAATTCATCACCGTTTAATTCCCCTGTTGTTACTTACGGCACGCGCATGTTTAGTTCTCTGTTTTTTGTACAGTTTCTGAAAATTTTTCATCGGTCTGCGTCTTTGAGGGCAAGCTCAGCTCAGCTCAGCTCCTAATAATTCATCACTTTTTTGTTATCATTTTAAATTTCAAATTTTTATTCTTAGATTGAACGTGTTGTTAGTTTCTGTGGAGCGGTATTTGAGCATGGCATCTTTCACTTTTTAGTTGCAGAGAAGCATCATCGGGGGTTGAACCCTTGTTTGTATCCGTGGTGATTGTGCCGTGGCATTATCCGTACTATGAAGAGGACTATGCCATGGAGTGATGATGACGAGTCATCATCTTCACATTCAGACTCTGAACATGATAGTGAAGCTGGAGCGGAAAACTCCAAAGGTATTATTTAATGTACATCCTCTCTTTTTTGTCTGGTAGTTTTTATCACTCTGCTGATTGCTCAAACTTTGATTCAATGTGAAAGTTATACACTTTGCTTGGTTATGACAATAATTCATGGGGGAGTGACAGGTGCACAAAGTATCTTGACAAATTTGATTCAATTCAGCAATGGATGTACATAGGCTCTTGTTGGGGTTATGTCGCACTCCCATGTTTTGTGTTTTGTGCTGTGGGTGTATTTCATGAAATTCACAACATAAATAGCGATTGGATTATCTTTACTGCTTTTACAGTTATCTTCTTTGTGCCTATAATGTGGATTGATGCTGACGCTCATCCTAGCAATATGAAACTCTGTCATTGGTTTAATCCAATGGTATCGTGTTGCTGTGGAATTTTCTTAACTTCTGGAGAAGGGTATATTGGATAAAAGTCCCTTGTAAAATCACACTGATGAATATCTTTTTTTTCTAATAAGTCGTCCTTCATTGGTAGGCATCTAATAGCTTAGAAGTATTGGCTAAAGCAAAAAGATAACTGAGGGATAATCTTATGGTTGAGAGTTGACACAATTTGATCATGCCCTACTTTAGAAGCGATTATCTGTTTTTAACTGATATCGATAGTCTCTACTGACGTAGATTCAGTTGTTGAGGGTTTAAACTCACCCGCAAGTTGAGTTAGTGCAATATAGTTTCTGATCTGTCACTATTCAGTTGCTGATTGACAAAGTCTTTGGCTAGGATGAATTACCCATCCAGGTAATAATACATGGACCCTCCATTATTACAAACACCCATTTGATCCATCCATTTTTCTATATCTTCTTTTTTCTTACCATATATTCTATTGGATCTATCACTTCTCTCTTTTATTTCCATATCTCTCTAGGGTGTCTGCTAACATTACTCTCACCTATCTGTTGCTAGCCTCACTATAGGAGTTGATTCTGATTTCTCTACATCGTACATGCATTAAAAGGGTCGACTAATTTAAGCACACAATTAACCATGTGAACTATTGTACTATTTTGGCTTCACATAAATTGTTGCAAGAATTTGTTTGGCATCTTGAACTGTAATTTTCCGGGAAACAGAAAATGAGAATATCAGAATCGTTAAACCTTATCCTGACTTGACTTGATCATAGTTGGTGGCATGGGGTTATTTCATGAAAATACTGGAGAGTACCATATAGCTTTAAAAGTTGTCTCCCTAATTTTGTCGCTTTATTAAAAATTTTTGTGTTCAGGTAAATCTAGGAAGCAGAAAAGTGGTGTAATTGACTTTGAGGCTCTGAGGAGACATGGGTATAGAGGTGGACCTTCGGTCCTAAAAGTACCAGCACCCAGAGAAGGGGATGAGTCGAAGCAAGATTGGTCGTGGTCCAGTGGAAAAGAAAAGCGTGCAGAGAAGGAGATTGAAGAATCATATGAAGAACGACAAAAAACAAGGGAGGCTATTTCCCAAGGAGAGCAGCTGCCAGCTGCCCTGACTAGGAATGACAAGAAGAATCTTTCTTTCTCTCAGAAAGAAAAGAGGAAGAGAGAGTTGGGTCAAGCTAGCAGGGGCAAAAATTATGTTGAAGAAGAGAAGAGGCTGTTGAGAGAGAATGGTATCTATTCTGGTTTTGATGCTTGATTTTCCACAGAACAATACCCTTCATATTGTTGTACAAAGATACTCTCATTTTCTTATACTCAAGGACTTGGTTGCAACTTGTAGTCAGTGGTTTAAAACTTGACAGAAATTATTAGGGGTTGATCATACCCTTTTATGATGTGGCAAAAATATTAAAAAAAACTCGTATTGTAGGAATTGTTTCTGATGGTTAACTTGTTTCGTTGAGGTGATTTTTTGGACAAAGATTTATTTTTTCAATTTTAAATATTGTGAACTAATAGCATTTTTGTTGGGAATTGTTTAGGGGGTTTCGAACTTGAAAGTTGCTTTTCTAATAATTTTTTCTTTGAACAATTGGTGTTACGGTTGCCATAAACGAACATATATTTTGAAAGATTTAGGACGCAATTTTAAGACAATTCGAGTTTCTTGAAGATTATACTGAACTAACGAAGTAAATACTATCATTTAAAAAAATTACATTTGTTTTTTCAATTAATTTTCTTTTATTTTTAAGTTTTAAATTAGCATTAATCGCTCATCTCATTTCATTCCTCAAGTGTATATATGTATAATATACGTATGGCTTGCATAAAATTAAGTCCTTACATACCAAAATAGGTAAAGTAATTAAAAATCTTTTACTAAAGCATGCTTTTTTAACGGATATATGCACACCCAATTTTCAACTCTCCTCTCCAACCTCATTTGAAAGAACGTTGTAATTTTTTGATACATTTTGCTATTCATTTGTTGCTTGTTATTCATTTACCTAATTTTTAGTTGATAAAGCGTAATTTTTTTTTTTTTTAAATATACCAGATGTCGACATTCGCAACATAGTAGGAGGTATTTGTTGTTTGATATTAACTGGATTTGGACATCCATTACATTTGATTACCGGTTGTCAATATCCAGTGCTCATTAAAAAAAGTGTTCTACTTGTATTGGAGGTGGACATCCGATATCAAACATAATCGGATGTCAACTTCCGGTACACTTTGATGACGAATATCAATTTTACTGAAACATATGTGAACATCTGGTATATTATGGTCACGGATGTCGACATCTAGTAAACTATGAAAACAAATGTTGCTTTTAGCAGGTCACGGATATGGACTTCCGATTAACTAAGTTACCCGTTGTTGAGATCGGATCATGGTTTTAAATATATTTTTTTTTCAAAATATTGTTATTTAATTTGTTGGTGATGATGTTATTTTGTTTGAATACTTTTTTTACGCTACCTATATATTTGTTTGTTGTTATTAAAAAGTTTTATTTTTTAATTCAGTTTTTAATTTGTTTTATAATTTTTTTCATTTGGGCACTTGAATGGTTATGGATGTCCACTTTCGTAATTGTCTTTCTTTAACAAATATTTTTTCTTTTTTTTTATTTTTTTTACTTCTTTTGTTAGTTTTTCCAATAATTATTTAATAATTGTTTTTTTATTTATTTTAATTATTTGATAAATGTATTAAAAAGAATTTAAAAAACTAATTAAAAAAATATGTGATTTGGATATCTGGTAAATGCGCTTTAAACGAATGTGAAATTTGTTGAACCCAATAATCTATAAAGGTTTTGTTAAATTTTGTTTTGAAATTTTTTGTGATTTTCTTTTTTTAAAGTATCGGTGTGTTTGTACTTTTTGAGGGAAAGAAGAGAAGAGGAGGAATTTGGATTCTGTGATTTTTATTTTTTTGGTATTATTCTTCTATTATATTTTTATAATACATTCCTTATTATTAGTTTTAATTTTTTAAATATTAAAAAAATATTTAAAATATCAAGTATATTTTTAATGTTCAGATAAGATAAAAAAAAGAACTGATAATTTTAATTTTTTAAATATTAAAAAGATATTTAAAATATCAAGTATATTTGATAAAAAAAAAGAACTAATAGAGAATCTGGAAAAGAGAAAGAAGAAAAACTGTAGATTGCGCATTAATTAGGAGAGAGAAGTTTACTTATATTTTAACAAGTTCAACAGAGGGTAATTTGAGAATTTTAAAATTTATTGGAGGTAATGAAGAAGTATTGAAGGTGCATAGAGAAACCCTTAAAATTACTTGCTAGTAATTATAAAGGCTTTGAGATAGTGTGAATTGAGTTTATAAATTACAAATCACGAAAGATGAGCTTATTAAATTATTGGCTGTAGAAGAAAAACAATTAAACTGTGGATACCAAAAATTACTCAATACAGAGCAGTTTCTTTGTGGACTTCCATAACTTTCTTCATGCATTTTCAAACTTCTTTATTTTTCATTTTGTTGTTTTTTGAATTATACAGTTAGAAAGTCATTTTTTTTACTCTCAATCCAGAAAGTATTCTAATTGTATAATTCAACAATTACTTTTTAATTTTCAAACTACAATTTTAAAACTTTTCAAATTGTACAATTTAAAAATTTCTTTTGATTTCAAATTGTGTGACTTTCAAATTGCATAAAAATGACTTTCACATTATATAATTCGGAAAGGGAAAAATGAGAAAAATTTATAGGGTACAGAAAGAAAGTTATGGAGGTGTAGGAAGAAAATGCTCATAAGTTTCTCCATAATATTCTTAGAAGAAAACATGAAAAATAGAAAAGTGTTCCCATGAACTACAATGAGCTTATACATAAATTGATAATCTGATTCTGTAAAAGTTTCTCATACATTTTACTTGAGTATGAACTAACTTTAAGTAACAAAATTATTTAATTTTTTTTCTAAAATTATTTATGTTAAAGTTTGTTATACAATGTGATAAGTTGAAGAAAAAAAAAACAGTTTATCCGGATCCGACGATTAAACACTTGGCTCGGTCTTCAGGTTAAAGTTGGATTTCAGGGGTACTTTCTTTGCAATATAAGAAAAGAGCTCATGCATCTCTGATCTCTATGCCTAAACTCCTAAACAATGTACTAATGAAAATCTCACGCTGTTTGTTGATCGAGCAAGCAATGATCTCTCTCATCTTCGGAAGAAGAAAACATTGTGACCCAGAACATACTCTACAACACAACAGGCATCTGCCGAATGTATCATCACATCACTTACAGTTATAATGACAATATATATATATATATATTCCAGATTTGAAGTTTCCTCTGAAACTCCAACAAAACATATTCAAATAACAACAGCATGTTTAGGAAATTATGGAGGAAAAACCTATGGTTAAAAATCAATGTGTGATTCTATTATGAGACCAAAGACGTGAAAGTTTAAATTTTGGCTCTTCACTTTGGTAGCAGTGTCCTTGTTTTCCCCAAGACATGGTGGTTTCTGACTATCCCATTATTTTTAGGCGTATGCGCATGGAAAAAGACTGATGGAAGAATATATAAACATGAAGCAATTTGTGGTCTTATTATTTAGTTAGTGGAGGAACTATTTGCATTATTGTAGAGTACATGTCATCCTTTGTAACTTGAAAAATTAAGTTACAAGGACTTCTAAGTAATCAAATTCAAGGCGTTCGGTTGTCCCTCCTCCTGTGTGCAAGCAAGTATCCATTCAGATAGAGGCCCTGTTGCCAAAATCTTGACATAAAGGTAAAGCTGTAATCCGTGTGAGATTTTATTGATCCTGTCCAAGCACCACAATCAGCATTACTCATGATCTAAGAAGTGTGGACACTAACATACTTTATTACCAGATTCAGTAATGTTGAAGAATAATATATAATGAGAAATGCTAATTAAACATATAAATGTTGCAAAAGAATAATTTATTTCAACACACAGTCCACATAAATTCACATTTCCATCTGCATTGTTATTTTTACCTATTTAAACAAGCAGACTGTCTTTAAGTATCATTAGTCATTGCAAAACAAAAAATGAAATAAACATCAACATCATAACAGAATAATATTGAAACAATGTGATACAATTAGATACTGAAACATGAAAGCAAAAAGAATTGGTAGAATAACCTGGCCATGGCTAATGAAAAGAATAACAAAGGTAATTAACTAACCTTTACACTGAAAAGAACACTGCCATCTGAAACCTGTTCACCAACCGTGACTTGAAGTTCATGCACATAACCAGAAGATGGTGCCTTTACAACATGCTAGAAGTACAGAACATTGTTGGTTATATATAACGTTCTGAATATATAAATAAAGCAGATAAAGAGAAGTTTCCAACGTCACAGAGCAATTGTACAAACCTCCATCTTCATTGCTTCTAATACTAACACAGGTTGACCTTCCTCTACTCTTGTCTTGTTCTCCACTAGAACTTTAACTACCAAGCCTGCCATGGGTGCCACAACTGTCCCTCGAGGATTGGCAGATGTTTCAACTTTGGGTTTATCATGTAATTCTCCATCCTCAGATAAATCCAGGCCTAACTTCTCTTTGAAATAATGATGATGGGATCCTTGCCAAATATGAATGTGCCTTATTTGATCCTGAGTTCCAGGAAAATCAAACTTGTCTTATAAGCTGAAGAAATGTATTTGACAATCAAGATGTTTTTACCAAATCAATCCACATAAACTCAAAATTCAACTATGCGGTGGAAAACATTTACCTTTGAATAAACAGCTACATTAACATCATTGATTACACCACCAGCTTCAACTCTAAAATGGCGATCTTTTACATATGATGCTTTGACGTCTAAAACAGGATATCCATTTTCTTCTGTCTGGAAGAAACAAACAATATCATCTTGAATCAACATTTTAGATAATACGTGGCACAATTAAACAGGAAAAAAAATTACTATTTCACACAGTACCTCAATCAGGTATCTCCCAGCAGGCTGACAGGTGATGGTAAGCATCATGGTCTTTGAGCTACCACTATCATATTCATTTTCCCATTCAAGTTCCATTTTACGCTTAGCCTGATGATGAACTCTAAAAGGCGGAGAAGAATACCATATAGGGAGTAAGCTGCTACCCCCTGAAAATACAGATGTAAATATCAAGGAAATAAACAAAAGCAACTCCGTACTTTACAAAACAAGAATGAGACAGTTTACCAGGGGGATTTCTTGCCGATATGAAATGCTCTTTCTCAATGAGACATGCGGCCACTAGAGATGCATTATGTCTAGCAGCTTCGTATGCTTCTTTGACAGACACTGAGTTGTTAGCATCTCCAAAGAGGTCTTCTTTGTAATTATCAATAAAATGAGTCTCCACATTGCCATTTGCAAATGCCCCGTGGTTAGCTAGCTTTAGAATGAAGTTGACATTGGTTGGTAAACCTGCAACCTGTACAGGAAGATATTAGCAATTTAAACATGAGCAAATTTTAAAAAGACATGATACAGCTAGAAAGTGTTTTTTTACTTAAAACTACTTCAATCTCTATTGTATACGGAGAGGGGGATGAAATGTCTAGTGTTTAGGATTTGACTTTTGAAGGGGCTTTTGTTTATTTTTATAAAAAATATAACATAACTACTAATTTAAAAATAAAAGTTTGCCCTTCCTTCCCTTTTTCTCCAAAACCCAACACAAACACCCTTAGTTTCTTACATGTCTGAACACTTCATCACCCCCATCTGGACCATGTCCACCCTTGCCCCAAAGGTTATAAATATAGAATCTAATAAAGGGTAACTAATATAACATCTCAACTTAGAAAAAGTCAATTTACTGCAAAATCTCACCAACATTTCACATAGTACACAGGTAATACAAAAAATTTTAGTCTACCTGAAACTTTGACAAACTATCCTTCAGTTTGACCAATGCAGAAGCACGATTGTCTCCCCACACCACAAGCTTAGCAATCATAGGATCATAGTGCATGCTAACAGTGTCTCCTTGTCTAACCCCAGTCTCCAACCGAACTGCCAAAACAGCAGATTTTAAGTAAGCAAAAAAAGAAAGATCCACAAATCTAAATTGGAGTTTCATGCTCTTCAAACAAAGCACTGAGGAAAATTTCTAGATCCACCATAAATAAATTAGCAATTTAATTTTGCATATCTGACCTTCAGATGAGACTGGGACATGATAATGGTGTAGAACTCCAGTTGCTGGAAGAAACCCTTTTTGAACATTTTCAGCATAGATTCGAGCTTCAAAAGCATGGCCTGCCAATGCCATCACAAAAAGAATTATAATATACAGAAACTTTAATGTCTGCATAATAGATGGATGGAACTTTACACATGTTCTCGCGATAGTATAATAAAGAGTTGACAAACCACAATTCAATAAATAGTGGTTTACAAAAAAAATTCTAATTTTGTTAATTTTCAGAAATACCAGCTCAGTTTGCCTAATCATTGCATACAATTTTAGAGGATGTCACTAAGATGACCTCCAGTAATTAGTCATAAATATTGGTAAGAGTTCTTTTTCTTTTTGCTGAGTATATAACATAATTTAGGCCTATAGTTTACACTCAGATTAAATCAAATATTTAAACCTATTCATACCAGTTATACAGATTATTTTACACATATTGTGACTTTTCTGTCTTCTGGCTTAGTAGCTGAGAAAGCAACCAAATGTATAATCTAAGCACATATTTTAGTTGAACAAATACAGATCCAACTGTCAATTCTAAGACATCAAAAACTCATTATGTTTAATATGAAACTAAGCAAAGCAAACTCTCAAATTCACCCTCACTGCTACACTTAAAAATGAAAAAAGGGTAGGAAGAAAGTAAAGATAGGAAAGGAAGCATCACCTGATATGGGTACCTGTGATTGACTCAATGGAAGAGTTTCTCCATTGGCAACGAGAATTTGCCATTCAACAAGATCCTGACCAACAATCATTTCTGTGACAGGATGCTCAACCTGTATCAAATTCCCCATCTTACACTTCTTGCAAGCGCTGATTCTAAGATGAAGTGACAGCAAAAATTAATACAAGCACCTGAAGACGTGTATTCATCTCCATGAAGTAAAACTCGTCAGAGACTGTATCAACTATAAACTCCACAGTCCCAGCACTGTAATAATTAACTGCCTTCAGCCATAAAAAAAAATATGAAATCAGTGGCTAATATAAAATAGAAAAGAAAAATTGCCAACAAAATTCTAAATCAATCTGGTCATGAATACAAGTTATCTAAAGATTTTCAGACTCAGCCAAAATC
>Ga0099823_1009172_pt1 | contig 10047 bp, 7 predicted proteins | sample CowpearedBW_FD_76831 | JGI IMG/M metagenome (GOLD analysis project Ga0099823, IMG submission 76831) | Root nodule microbial communities of legume samples collected from California, USA - Cow pea red BW | ecosystem: Host-associated > Plants > Roots > Nodule | place: USA: California | collected...
AAAATATATATATATATATATATAGAGAGAGAGAGAGAGAGAGAGAGAGAAATTTATTAAGATGACAAATTAAAGGTGCATTAATAGTGGGAGTAAAATTGTGATTACCTCCTAATGAGATATTAATAAAGATTTCTTCCTCAAGTTAACCATTAAGAAACACATTATTTATGTCAAGTTGAAGTAATTTCCAATGTTTGACAATAAGAGAAAGTATTACAGAATGGTAGAAACATTTACAACATGAAAAAAAGTTTGATTATCAATGACCTCACACTGAGCTTCTTCTTGCAAGATTAACGAAAAAACATAACCAATTGAAGGAAAAGGGTAAAAAATAAGGATTTGGCCACGAATTTGAGAGATAGAATTGTGCAAACCCATAAGGAAGGACATGACATAGCCAACTTTAGTTTGTTGCTAAAGGTGTTGGAGACCACCGTAAGAATAATTGAATTGGGGTTTGTAATCAGAGAGCTCTTCCCACACGAATTTCAACTTTGTATAATAGGTACTGACAATGTTTGACCCTTGTTGTGATGACATGAGTTGACGTCGGAATTGAAAAATGCGAGGCCCATTTTTGCAAGAAAACCGAGTACGAAGATCTTCTCATACCTCATGAGCGGTGGTGGTGAACATAATGTTTCTAGCAATTTCTTTTGAGACTAAATTTTTTAGTCAGGAGATCATAAGCGCCATCATGGTAGAGAAAAAAAAAGGGTGGTTGGGGTCACAATGAGATTCTTTAACTATGGTGGTGGTGTCTTGGATTGGGTTGACCATGGAAGCAAGAAGAATAGGAAAAAAGAAACAAGAACAAGGGAAAGAAAAGAAAGAAAGGCAGAAGCTTATAACATGTGTAGTAGTGATACCATATTGGATAAAAGTTGAAAGAAAAAAACCTTTTCTATTATGATAGGAAGAGAACACTTTTACAATTGGAAGGCAACTTTGGTTCAATGAGCAAAACAAAAGATGCTCACTAGGAGAGTCTATGCAAAAGCTATAAATAAAGGAAGTTAAACAAACTAGAAAGTCGTAAACAAACTATACAATCTAGCTAGTTTAACTAAAGAAGTGTAATTTAAATAATGACATTGAGATATGTTTAAATGTTAAACTTATGTTATTAATCCTTTAATTTTCAGTGAAAATTAGAGTTAGTTCATCTTTAAAGTTTTTACCTAATTTAGCTCACAACTTTATAAATATTTTGATTTAGTTATTTTTAACCAACTTTTATGAAATTTATTTAATGTTTCAAGATAATATTTAAATTATTTATATCGTTTGAAACATTTCTATCTCAATGTTAGTTGAATAACACAATTAAAACATTAACTAAACTTATCAAAATTTGATTAAAAAAACTAAATCCAACACAACTTTAAAGATGAGAAACTAAATTAGTTTAAAATTTTAAAAATATTCTCTGAAAGAAGAAATATTTAATCATTTTATAATACATGATAAGTTTTAATGAGTAAATAAGTAATTAAAATTTTAGATATTTGCTTGAAAATTATTAATTTCTTTTCACGCACCAATTACTTTGACGAAAATCGTAAATTGCAAGGGAAAAAGATGTAATTTATCTCCATTATTTTTTACTCCGATTAGTTTCAGATTTTCCCAAAGGTTTATGAAAACCGGAAAAGAAAATAACGAAGAAGGATTAACAAAGGTCCTATTCTGAAAAAAACACCAGAACGGCGTCGTTGGGTTCCCTTCACCCAAATTTCTTCAGACACTGATACTCAGTGCAATTCATTTTTCCTCGAGCAAAACTTGCCTCACCGTTGATGGAGGGCGGCGACACCGCGAACATGCTACGCATTCTGGTGGCCACCGACTGCCACCTCGGGTACATGGAGAAGGACGAGGTGCGCCGCCACGACTCCTTCCACGCCTTCGAGGAGATTTGCGCCATTGCAGAGCGCCAGGGCGTGGACTTCGTTCTCCTTGGCGGCGACCTATTCCACGAGAACAAGCCGTCGCGGTCAACGCTAGTCAAGGCCATCGAGATTCTCCGCCGCTACTGCCTCAACGACCGCCCCGTCCCGTTCCAAGTCGTCAGCGACCAGACGCTCAATTTCCAGAACGCGTGAGTCTCTCTCGCTCTCTCGCTCTCTCGCTAACTCGTGTGTGTGGTTCTTAAATGTATGTGAAGGTTCTTAGGGATAGAGTGAGTGATTGTTATTTGTTCCGCAGGTTTGGTCACGTGAACTATGAGGATCCTCACTTCAACGTTGGCTTGCCGGTTTTTACCATTCACGGAAATCACGATGATCCTGCTGGTGTGGTATGATTCTGAACTTGTATTGTTTGTTCATTGCTGCATTTAGAATGTGCTCGATTAAGAAGGAAGACCATAAAGAGATTTTATATTTCGGGAATTACTCCGTGTTTTGAAAGTTTGCGTGTTCGAATGTTCAAGAGGTTTATGCTCTAAGTTGGTAGTTGAAAATTGAAACGAGTTTTGGTTTTGCTTGCAACATTTATTTTGTTACTTAAGTCGTTATTTAGAGTTTTGGCTGGATAAAAATTGAACTTGGAGTGACTAGGATTAGGAAGGGGATGGGTGTTATAGATTGAGGACTTGGATAAATCATCGACTGTTGGTTTTCACGTCTTTACTGTTCAATGATCTTGACTTGGTATATTTTTTCTTTAGGGTTTGGGTGGGGGGTAGAATCGCAAAAGAGGTTAATGATTGTCCATGTGGAATTGGGGGAAATACTACTATACTTTTAGCTTGTTATAGCTCCATACAAGTCATAAGTGTCTGGACTAGTGTTTGTTTATTTCACCGTTATTTGTTTTTCTTCAAGAGGGCATTGGATGAAGATTTGTTGCTAGTGATAATTTCTTTGTCTTTCCTTTCCTTTTTTCTTAAAAATTTTGGTAAGGACTAGAGCTGTTTGTCTTGTACTTATCATTGTTGCAAGATAAATTCAGAATAAGATTGATAAATGTGTTATTACACATCAAAAACATTTTTTAAGAAAATACACATGAGCAATGTAAAGCTTATAAAGGCTTGATTCTCACTCACTTTGTGACCTAGTTTATGGAGTTGAGTTAGGCCCTACTGTAAAATTGATTTTGGGTTGTTCTTAACCAAAACTCTATCTGCCTACAGCTCTCCCCATGCAATCTATTTAAGCCTGCTACTTGCCCTGTGCAATGTAGAAAAAATCAGTCCTACAATTCCACATTCCAGATTTCTAGTATTGATCACGAAGGGTTGACTGTTGAGATCCCACTTCAACTATAAAAGAGACCGAAGTAGAACTTAGAAAGGTTTCGGCAGTTTTTACTTCATAAACTAGCTTTAGGAGTTCAGCTAGTCCTAATCAAATTTATGATCTCTAAATTCTGACTATCGGAAAACCTTAATTACATTTTCCTCAACAAGCAATTTGTATATACATTTGAAAAGGTGGTGATGTTTTTATTTATTTTGGTTGTTGGATTTCCTAGTGAGTGATCAGAATAAGTCAATTGATTTTGAAGGAAATTAACCCCTCATCACCTCCTTTTAATTTAGCTATATATATATATATATATATTTGACAACATTGATATTTTGTCTATCTAATTTTCCAAAGTACAACAAATATGACCACTTTATTGAATCATTGTGGCAGGACAACCTTTCTGTGGTTGATATTCTCTCAGCATGTAATCTAGTCAATTACTTTGGGAAAACAGTTCTCGGGGGCTCTGGTGTTGGTCAGATCACTCTGCACCCTATTCTTATCAGAAAGGTTTGTTATTGAACGCTCTTACTATCAGGATACAGTAGATTTAGTGAAACCGTCACTTTTTTCTTTTAGGTGCATGTTTGGTTTTGCTTAATTTCAGAGAAGTTTTTTTCTTCCCCTTCAAAATCTCTTGGTAAGGTTTTAATTAAAATTTGTTTTGTGTACAAAATAAGCCAATGCGGACAAGCTAATGGGAAAAAGAAAAGGAAGAGAAATCTGGAATGGTTAGAAATCTCATTTTGTCCTGAAGTTGTATTTTTATGAATTGCAGGGTTCAACAGCTGTAGCTCTGTATGGTCTGGGAAACATTAGAGATGAAAGACTTAATAGGATGTTTCAAGTATCCTACTGATAAAACATGCTTTGAAGCGGTTCATCTATTTTAAGTCTACTCCTATCCGGAGGTAGTATGTTACTTACTTAAATATTTTTTCAGACACCACATGCTGTACAGTGGATGCGACCTGAATCTCAGGAAGGGTGTCAAGTGTCTGATTGGTTCAACATTCTGGTACTTCACCAGAACAGGTTGTCTTCCTTTCGTCTGTCTGTTTTAGGAGGCTGCATTTAATATCACTCATCGAGGAAGATGTGTTGATTATTTTGAAATATAACTTTGACTTTGAAATTATTGATCTTGCTCGCAGTCTAGATGATGTACAGTATTGAAGTTTTAGATTTTAATCTGCATGATTATTTATCTTATTTTCACTAATGGTATGTAGGGTGAAGACAAATCCAAAAAATGCAATAAATGAGCACTTCCTGCCTCGCTTTCTAGACTTCATTGTGTGGGGCCATGAGCATGAATGTTTGGTTGACCCGCAGGTGTTCTGATTAAACTTCTCTTAAATGGACCGAGATAGAATATGTTTTGCTCTGCAAAATTAATATGGATTTTAATTTGCTACAGGAAGTTCCAGGGATGGGATTTCACATCTCGCAACCAGGGTCATCAGTTGCAACGTCTCTTATTGATGGAGAATCAAAGCCAAAGCATGTACTTCTTCTAGAAATCAAGGTTGTCTATGTACTGGAAATCTAAATGTCTATCCCATGGTAGAAGATCAGTGGTTGTTGTATTTTATCGTCTTACTAAGTGCTTTTAAATAAATGGTTATTGTCAGGGAAATCAATATCGCCCAACTAAAATACCTTTGATGTCTGTGCGACCTTTTGAGTATACTGAGGTAAGGTAAAATACTAATATTTTGTTTTCTTCTGTCTTTATTAATTATTAATTACATGCATACTTTACACTTTCACTGTTATTGAAGCAAGATTGAATTGATTTAATAGTTACCAATTGAAGCCATCTCATGGTTCTTCAATAATCATTTTAATCTTTGTAATGAAGGTAATACTAAAAGATGAGCCGGATATTGATCCCAATGATCAAAGTTCTATTCTTGAGCACCTAGACAAAGTGGTATGTGGATATTCCTTATCAGATGATTTTTGTTTTGCTATGTCCTTTTGGTTGCTTGCAAACTTCTTGTGGGAGACCTACCTCGGTATCTTTTTACCTGATTCTTCCTCTTCGGTTCCTTTTAGTGGTTATTCTCATTGTAATTTGTTCTTATTCAGTTGTGACAAAATTTGTCTACTCTGCTTTAGAGTCTGTTTCAGGACCACTGAAATTTGTTGGAACTTCAATTTTCTCAAATCACTTTTATGCATGGATATGTGATCATACGTATAGCAACTGTGTTTTGATAATAGAATATGGTTCAGGTTGGGAAACTGATAGAAAAGTCTAGTAAGCATGTCGTGAATAGAAAAGAACTCAAGCTTCCACTAATACGTGTCAAGGTAATTTTTGTACACTGTATTATGACTTTTGAATGTCACATCTACATGTAGTGGCCTTTTATTTTTCTTTTCATCTAGCAAGAAGATAATTCTGTTATTAATTGCTTTTATAATCTTTATTGGTTTTGATCTTGCACCTTTCTTCGAGAAAAAAATAGTAATTTTCATGATATTAAACCAATTAAACGTCAATCTTGATGCATGGAGTCAGATTCACAATACCATCAAAATCCAGAGTTTATTAGGAAATTTTATTTGGACTTCTGTTGGCTATAGGCACATCTAGTTACCGTAGATTTTATATGATGTTTTCTGGCGTGACCTTAACTTCTTCAATGTAAACTACAGGTGGATTATTCTGGATTTATGACTATAAACCCCCAAAGATTTGGGCAGAAATATGTTGGGAAGGTAATTTCTACCTATCTCTTTCCTGAATTAGTGTGCTAAGGTTGATTTTGGTTGGAAATTGTTTTCTACTGTTGATTAGTCATCCTTATTCTAGGTTGCAAATCCCCAAGACATTCTCATTTTCTCCAAGGCTACAAAAAGGACCAAGGTTGAAGGTAATTTGAGTTATCTTTATTTACCTTTCTATACCGATTCATTTCATATCAACAGTATTTTTTCAATTACAATATATCCTAGACAGGCTTCTTTTATCAGTTCTGTTACTGATGATGAAGCCACAACTTACGTTTCTTATTCAGGTTTTCCTAGCTATATATTTTCTTCCTGAAAATCTTATGTTATCCCTGTCCGCGCCCACCTTTGATGCTGTTACTGCAGCATGCATTAGTTAGCCCCTTGTAATCTGTTTTGAGCAGTGCCAGTTAGCCCTGCCTCTGTTTCTATAATATCTGGCAATAGATCACTGCATATGATAGCATCTGTTTTATTTTGCATCCCAAATAAGAATGACAAGAATCTTTGCAGAGCTACACCACAAAAGCTAGTAGCTGTAGTTGTAGAGCTCAAGATATTATAAACCTCACACTAGAATCTCATACTTCCAGTGTGGGACGGAGCTATAAGGTTGACCTAGTGGTAAAAGTTGGAAAGGTGGGTAGGAGAGGTTGTGTGTTCAACTCCTCTCACTAACATTTGGGAGGTATAAGGTTGGGTTGAAGGGTTTGGAAGGGAGGGTGGGAAAGGTTGTGGGTTCAACTCCCCCCACTAACAAAAATTAACAATTAACATTTGCAGATAAAAAAAAAAAACTTCCAATGTGGGACTCGGGTCCTATTCCTTGCCATTGGATCCTAATATAGCAGCATATTTTGCACTAGCCCACTGGGCAGTCCCAAGTGAATATTGCAGTGTGATATCACCATCCACGTCACACTTTTGCATCTGAAAAATGGTGGAAAACTCTAGCACTAATTGATGGGAATCTTAGGAGAATTACACAAAAAGCTAGATGTGGTTATGATTAGAAATTTAGAATCAGCATTATGGACAGATTGGAGGAATTGTGTTCTCTTTGTATTTTGGCCATATTAATAGTCATGTGCATGACATATGCAATCTATGTAAAACATATAAAAATGTCACTAGTTGGCCAATTGGCATACATTTATATATTGGTTTAATTATGTTACATAATTTGAAAAACAGTGATAATCTCAGTTTTCACTTTAAAATGTGCAAATAAGGTTAGTTATGCTTACCCCTCCATTTTTATGTAGGAAAAATCATTGATGATTCAGAACGACTTCGTCCAGAAGAATTAAACCAACAGAATATAGAGGCTTTGGTTGCTGAAAGTAATCTGGTATCTAATTATTTGGCTTATTTATTCCTTTCTATTGTAAATATTGGGATATGAAGAAATATCCTTTTGTATCCTGATATTTATCTTTTCTTATATTGTTTCCTTATTTTCCTTTTTGTTTACCCTATGAAACGGACAATAGAGCTTGTACTAAAAATATACTGAATGTATCAAAGTTCCTTTCCTTTCAACTCTTTTGATGTTTCCATTTATGTCTTTTATAAACACTTAATGTAACTTGAAATTTGGTGGAAATATTCAAAGGTTTCATCAACAAAGATGCAAGAAAAAATATAATCATAAGAAACAGAGATCACTTCAATCCCTGTGCATACTTGTTCACATAATATGCAACTATATGGAAATTATAACTTATCACTGGTTAAGCTTGTTTACTGGTTGTGTAGTTTTACTAGATGACTTTGGACTGACCTGAGCTTTGTTGAAAAGAAACATGGATATGAAAGCAATGTTCAGTTTTTGTTATTTTCAATGTATCTGAACTATAATATGGTTTTACAGAAAATGGAGATACTGCCAGTCAATGATTTGGATATTGCTTTGCAAAATTTTGTGAACAAGGATGATAAAATGGCATTTTACTCTTGTGTACAATACAATATTCAAGAAACACGAGTGAGTATTCTGTGCTGCATTTATCTTTCATATGCCTTTGTTTATGATGCTACTTTGTTGTAGCATCTGGTCCATGGTTTATTCCACATCTGGTTCATGGAGATACTGTCAGTTTTTTCTCTTCTCGTTGATGACTTTCATTCTTAATCAGAATAAAATTGCCAAGGATTCGGATAACCAGAAGTTTGAGGAAGAAGATTTGATTATTAAAGTTGGAGAATGTTTGGAGGTTAGAAGCTTCATCATTGTTGTTTATTATTAATTGATTTTCAATGGATTTAGGTTTTAAATTCGTCTTGCCTTTGGAGAAAGCCATGATAGTAGTTGGAGATAATCTATGCACTAGAGCTTCCCATGTCCTTCAAACCTCCATTGATCAGAAATTTGTTTGCAGTATTTTCCACTGTTGGGGCCTTCATATTTTTTACACGTGACAATGGTTTGATGGAAGGAACATTTGAGTTTCATGAATGACTTTGTTGGTTATCTCTCTTGTTCTAGGAACGTGTCAAGGGACGATCTGCTCACTCCAAGGAACCCACACAGCTGAATGATGGTGCTGAACCATGGAAGGTAAACCTTCGTGTGTATTGTACTTGCTGTTGCATTAGGGATGGAAAGCTGTTTTTGTGCTGGCAGTGTTATTATCCATGACCTCTGGTATATTTTTCTTAACTTCTCTTTATTTCCATGTAGAATTTCCAAGGAAGAAGTGCTACTGGAACTGGAAGTACTGCAGCTTCCTTCAGTGATGATGAAGATACCATACCAGTATCTAGCTCAAAGCCAAGTACTAGAGGTCGGAAAGGGTCATCTGGTGCAACCCAAACTACAACCAGAGGTAGGGGCAGGGGAAGAGGCAGAGGTTCCAGCACCATGAAGCAGACAACTCTTGACGGAGCTTTAGGGTTTCGCATTTCTCAGAGGTGGTTTTTCTTGTTGATAAATAAATCATTTAATAGCTTCGATGAGTTCTTTGCAAAAATGCTATCAAACTTGAGAATTTATATTTAGCTCGGAACCTTCATAATTGGATTTGTAAGCTTGACGCATTAATTTGTTAAAGTTGATCTAATGTAAGAATAATATTAAAAGGCCTAAAAGTAACATATATGCATGAAACATAGTATTTCTAATACAAAAAATGTTCAGCAATTGAACTCCCTAATAAAGAAAAATAGAAAATTACAATAATAAAGTAACAGTTTTATAGTACATTATGGTTGAGAATATAAGATCCATACTGTGATATGAAATTCAACCAATATTATGCTTTGAAATATGAAAACTAACAAATATGTTGAAAGTGAAAAGTATTCCCTGTACTACACATCATAATTAGTGTGATGAAAGAGATATTAAAAAAATTTGTACCCGCGGGTATCCATGGTTAAAACCCGCAATAGGAAATAGGTATTGTAAATAGATACCTGCGAGTAACGGGTATGGGTATTTTTATACTCGCATGTTAACGGGGCGGGTACGGGTATCATAGTATCTGTACCCGTGAGTACCTGTATCCGTTATATTTTAATTTAAATTAAAAAAAATAAAAAAAATGATTAAAACATTAACACATTTAAATTAAATGGGTTATTTTTTATCAATTGGTTTTAAAAAATTTTCATTTTTTTGTAAACTGTCATTCAATACTATTTAGATGAGTTATTTGCACTTTATTTGAAATTTATATTATGCATTGTATTTTTATTTGAATTTATGATTAAAATATATTGTTAAATATTAAAGTTTTTTTTTGTAAATATCCGCGGGTACCGTGAATACCCGTGGATATTAAAAAAGTACGCGGATATCCGCATAACAGATACCCACACGGATATGGATACGGGTACGTGACGGATATGTATCCAGCGAGTAGGGTATAGGAGAGCTACTACTCGTACCCTACCCGCCCCATTAACATCCCTAAATGAAACCATTAAAGTATGTCAAATTGAAACTTTCAATTTATCAAAATGCCATGTTATCAATACATGAAATGGAAAGGGCTGAGAGTGGAGGGCTCGGCTTGTCACCAGAAATAGAAACAAACAG
>Ga0099823_1009178_pt1 | contig 10040 bp, 9 predicted proteins | sample CowpearedBW_FD_76831 | JGI IMG/M metagenome (GOLD analysis project Ga0099823, IMG submission 76831) | Root nodule microbial communities of legume samples collected from California, USA - Cow pea red BW | ecosystem: Host-associated > Plants > Roots > Nodule | place: USA: California | collected...
AGAAAAAAAAAAAAGTAAAAGAAAGAGAGAAATATACCAATGGTGGGAATGGTGGTGACGATCTCTCCGAGCTTGAGTTTGTAGAGAATGGTTGTCTTACCGGCGGCGTCGAGACCGACCATAAGTATACGCATCTCCTTCTTCGCAAACAAGCGACTGAAAAGCTTGGTGAACGAGAGCCCCATTTTCAACTATTCTGAAACAATCACAAACATAAACGTTAAAACAGCATCGGTGCAATCGTTATGTTACCCTAATTAACACAGGAAATTGGAATTGGAAAAGAGATGGAAGATCGAAAAGTTGTGAGAGAATATACGTCGCAGATGGAGGCGGAATCGTGAATTGTGACACGGATCGAGAAGGTGGGGCGTTTGAGAATTAAAACGATAAAGAAAAAAATGTGAGAGAGAAGAGAAGAACTTGCCTTAGAGATATGAGAAAGAGGAAGTTGTATTGGGGAACTTGCGATGAGATCTGCGTGGGGTGTTTGGGAGCGGAGAGCGTTTAGTAAATGATTTGGTGAGGGGGTTTCTACGGTTCCTTATGCGCTCTCCACTTTTCAAAATCATACAAAAAGGTACTGGTCAAAATTGGGTGGTCTCAAATTCTCCAATAAACAAATATTTCTCTAGTATTCAAAATTATAAATAAAAATTACGTATAATAATATACAAAAAAAAATTATCTTTTTATTCACATTTCAAAATATCAATTTTATCCTTTAAATATAATAAATATAATTTTAATTTATATATTAACTTAATAATTACAATATTATCATTTATATAATATTATACATATTTAAAAAATACATACATACAGACATAATAGTACCTGTATTTGTACTAGTGCTTTATAATATTTATTTTATTTTTCACATTACACTTAAATATAAAGTTATAACTGTAAAGACTACACGAATTATTACATTTTTTTTTTAGTTTTTATTTACAGTTTGCATACCATTGACACCTGTGTGTATTGGTTTATTAAAAAGATAAATTTCTATTTTTAAAAATCAATTTGTTCTTTTGCTTTCTCTTCAATAAAAAAAAAAACTGTGCTTCTTTGCCTTTATATTTTTTCATCTCAACCAAATCGCATAGAAGTCTACTTTCAAGAATTTTTTTTATGATAAAATCATGAGACTGAAATTGGCTTTAGTTTCTTCATGTATTGGCAGTGATAGCTTATGGGGAAATTGGTTTTAGTGATCAAACTATATTTTACGTTGTATAATGTTTTATTTATAACAAATTATATCTTTTAATATATATAATACAACATTTAATTTACAATTTGATTATAAATAATATTCAAATTGTTATATTATGTCTTCAAATCAAGCATTTCAATTCTACACAAATAGAATTGAATCTTTCTTAAATTATGTTTCAGTCTAAATTGACAAGACAGATTTTATATTTCAAAATTCCAGTCTTATAAACGTAATTGGATTAGACTCCCTTCCTTATCAGAGAGTTTAAAAAACTAACTTAAACTTGGGAAAATAAAGTGCACATTATTTTACCTGGGCTCTAAACTAAATTTCTTAATGCACTAAGTCTACTAATGTCATTAATTTATTACATCACATACAACTTGACATCATATGACATGGCGCTAATTGAAGTAATCCGGCATTTGTTTATTATTTTTTCACAATTTTCATCACTGTCCTTTCAACAGTCTGTCATACATCCTCACACAGTGGAGTGGAAATATAAATCACAAGACATTCCTCATTCCACAAGGGAAAAGGAAAGGGTAAGAGAAAAAGATGGCAAATGCTGATCTTTCTGTTCCAACCAGTCATACAGCAGATAACATGTCACTTCTCCCACCAGTCATCCTCTCTGCTTGCTCCCCACGTTCACCTGAAAATTTTATACTCAACATCATTACAAATGCTCACTACCATTTTTTTTTCGACAATTCCAGGGAGAAAATGGTTACCTGTCCGTATTCTTATAACATCTGAGACGGGGATCACTGCACAATCAAAGTTTTATTAGAAACGTGATTCCATATCGAGGCCATTACATTTACTTGCCGAATCTAGAAATTAGAGTTTAATTGAGTCTAAATTTTCTACTGAATATTAAAATATTGTAAAAACATTTTTAATATATTTTAAAACTTCAAAATCAATGTACATCAGAGGATCGACACAAAAATATACAACATAGAATCCAAATTCAGTTTAATTCGTATTTCAGAACTTGACAAGAGGAGACATGACACAGGAAATACGCATCAAGACTAAGGTGCTTATATAAGTATAAATCTAATAATTCATGAATCTTAAGATCAATCTTAACGGTTTCTAGGGAATATAATATTTAATATATTAATACAAAGGGCAGGAGAGGTAAAAGTGAAAGCAAAAGGTCAAAAAGGTACCACTTCTCTATACATAACATACAGAAAAAAGAAACGAAAAGATTTTCAGCTTGTGAACATAATCCTATTTGTTGTCTCAGACAGCATAATTCATTTCAGTTGCCACTACATTACAATACAGAATAACCTTTTGTCCAGGACCCAAGAAGGGTGATATCTGGGAGAAAAAAAGCCTAATTTTCCTTGACTAAAACAGACATATTTATATCCCTAGATTGGCAATGATCCAAACAGAAAAATAAAATAAAATAAAACTGCTAATGGACCACAATGTTTAATTAACCACTAGATAGATTTCCAGGTCTTACAGAAAATTTTGCCATCACCAATCTCCCCAGTCCTTGCCTCCTCGATAATTTTGTCAATCACTACCTCAACCTACAGACATGTGTGGTATTATCAGGGAATGAACATTTTTGTTGGTAGTTAAGAATGGTTAGTTTTCCTTCTAGAAATGTTTCCTGACTTATTTACGTGAAGAAAAAAAAAAATCAAAAGAACATTGAAAGTGTTTATTGTATCTTATCCCGCCAATTTTTTTGGTTACAAAAACGATATTCTGTTTTTTCATTAATCGCTTTAAAATCCATAAACCCGACAATGACAGTCCTGTTACTGAAGTTATTAAGAGAGACAGAACAATGCAGATCAGTGGTAATGGAATTATCATATCCTTAAAAAGAGTTCGTGCTTTTATCTTCCAAATGGTTCTGTTCTGGTCGTGAAACCGGAGAAGATTCAAATCTATAGACAACAGATTTAGAACCGATGAAAAATTTAGCGCACCAAATTCCAATGATTATGGACATAATCACATTCATTTCAGATAATAGTAAGCATTTTAACATTGATATTTTGCAGACAAAATTGTCATTTAGAGGTTAAGGGCACTCTGGCAGTAACTAAGAAGTGTCTTGCGCTGATAAGAAAAGGAAGTCAAGTAGGTCTATGAAGCAGTGAAGTTACTACGAAGTGTCCGCATACCTGGTTCTTTTCCACTACTATTTCCATTTTAACTTTGGCAACAAAATTGCCTTCAGAAAATTCAGAGCCTGTGAAGAATAGCATATTAGTAAAAGACAATGGTGTGATGTAACCCATATGCATAAAAACATGTATATAACACATAACGAAAGGAAAAAAAATGTATTTCTTGAACTACTAATGATTAAAATAAGTTACGGACAGTGTTTAAAAACTCAAAGCATAGTTAAAGTTGGTTGATCACACAGGTATGTTGTACAAAATAAGACGGCGGCACTCACTGACTTTATCAAAGGAAACTCCCATGGGCAGTAGCTTACATAATCAGTAATTCACATCAACATCATGCCATACTCATTAATTTGAGAAACCAAAAAAAAGAAAAAAACACATCCAAACTATACTGAGATTGTGTGCTAAACATAAAAACACGGGAGAATAAGCAATCGAGCAATTTTCCTTAAATCTAAAAACAATAATTGGGACACAAGAAACGCACATGCTGTTAAACAGGGATTAAAACAATCCAAAATACTGAAAAACTAAGTCATAAAACCATAAATTTAAACCCTAAGTTAAAGAGTTAATTTCCAATGGAAATTGCATAAAATGAAAGAAAAGGTAAATGGAGATCTTTAAAGAATGGAAATGATAAAAGGCAAAAGAGGCAAATAAAAAAAGAGTTGGCTTTGGACAGAAGAGGATCCGTAAGATCAAGAAAGGAAGCGGAGTGCTCGCATCAGGATAACGAACTCGAGACTACGTTACTACATGGAGGAGTGCAAAGAGTATATAACATCCTATTTGTGGCAAAGGCATGACATGATGATAATGATCCTCTGGTTTTCTCTCTCTCGATTTTTTTTTTTCAGGTTAAAGTTCATTTCCCTACTCTAAAATACTGCTACCTCATAGTAATCACCATCCATTCCGATAAATTCGTATTCTAATAATATCACGCTCATTTAATTCTTCTTCTCTTACACGTATATACATAACAAGATCTTTTGACTAGTCCTCTTGGCATGCCAAATGGAGAAAGAGACTCTAATAAGTGTAGTGAAGGAAGATATTTCACTTTACGCAATTTCCATCAGAACTGAACACTTTTCTTCCCGTATAAATTAGATTTATACTTTTATGACTTAGACTCAGTTTTTCACTCTTAAGAAGTGATTACTGATTTTTAGTTTCAAAATGAAAAAAATGGAATAAAGACATGTAAGACAAAAGAAATAAATCTTCTGCAGGATCACAACGCTTTTTAAGTTAAATTAAAGGTAAACTGGAAATACACATCATTTACTTCACACACAAGCCTAATATAGAAAGTCTTCTTTATGGGGAGGGAAAATATTCAGTTTTTAAGTATCACTAGACAGGCTACGTCTTACTTACCTCCCTGCCTCTCTTTTGCTCCACCCTGAGCACCAAAGCCCCTGATATCAGATACAGTGACACCGCGAATTCCCATTTTCAGCAAACCCTTCCGATCAAGAAAAGTAAAATTTAGCAACAGCATATACACAAAGGAACTTGGTAAATCTAATGGCTTAAAACAAAAACTACATGCAATATTAGCCAATCAAGATAATAATTATTTGAGAGAGGATAAGGTAGTTGCTTTTCTCTGACACAGGCAATTGGGACAGACGCAAGATACAAACTGAGCATTTTTGGAAAGCAGTTGCACCCTTTCTACAACTACATTCAGAATAAACGAAACAAAGAGGAATCTTCTCAAAATATACATTCAACACCCGAAAGTGCTTTCAGAAGAGTTATCCAAACAAACACTCAATTAACTAAAAAAAAGGCAGAACTCTCAATCCAAGGACGATGCCCCATTTCATAGATAATCAGAGAGATATTAATCAAGTATTTTTCACCTTCTAACTTGCACCAACTGCCAACTTCTTAGCTCCACTTGAACATAACACAGGTATCAAACAAAATGCAGGGATGTTGGGACAGTGCAACAATATATTTACTGTTGATCAACAAAGTGTGTATAAATAAACTAAACCCTAAAAGAAATATAATGTCATACCGAAGAAACCTGAGTGACTCGCCAGGGCCTGGTCCACAAGAAATTGAACAAAATAAATCAGCGAATATATAAACAGGTAGCTAGAAAAACCCACTTCAACTAATTAATCACAGAGTAAACCTCTCCCTCCCCAAGCCACGGAAAAAGAGAATGGTTTTTGTAACCTGAGAATGGCTTCTACTTTATAAAACTTGGATTCTGGAACATAGTCTGGGAAAGAGAATAGTTCAAACAACAAATTAAGTAACAATATTAGCAGAGAGAGCTATAAAGAACGCGTGCATTTGTACCTGGAATATTCTGGGCTCTGATTTTGGGAAGAATCGCAGTATTTCCTCTGCGTCTTAGAACCACATTACGCTGAGAACAGTCACCAATACGCTTGCGGCTTAAGCTGGAACATGCTAAGGGTGTTTCGGCTTCCCTGAGGTGGAAACCAACAACACTAAAAACGTGAGTTCCCGTGATCGCAGCCATTGCTACTCGGAAGCACTAGGAGCTAAGCTAACGCTATTCTTTTTTAAGTTTCAACCAAAACAAGAAATAACAGTAATTTTATCCGTTTCTTTATTTGCATTTTGGTGTTACGTTAAAGAGGAAGCCCAACCCAATGAAAAATGGGCCGGCCCATTTGGGTTTATGTGTAGGAAACGACAACGACGGTTACGGATTTGGAAAACGAAGATGAGTAATTTCGTGTACAGAATCAGTACCGCGCAGGAGTGGGAGGAGTTGCAGAAAAATGGGTCCACTTTCGGTGGGGAGCTTGATAGGTCTTCCGGTTTCATCCATCTTAGCAACCTCGACCAGGTTAATTTTCATGCTTTTGTAATTTTTCCGATTCAGTTTTTTTTTTTTTTTTTGTATTAATCGGACTCGGATGCAAGATTATGTCATAGTTCAAATTGATTCAGTGTTTTACTAAGTTACGATGTGATATCATTGCAGGTTCGGCCAACACTGCAGAATTTTTTCTTGAACAGCAAGTTGGAACTCCACCTGCTTCAAATTGATGCTAGAAAGGTTGCATGTACTTCTTCGCTATACTTTTAATGGCCAGGGTTTCATTCTTATTCTTGGAAATTATGGCTTTTTGTAAGATGAACTTAACATTGCGAATTACTTTCATTAATTCAAGGAAACAGAGTGAAACATACAAGTTTTTGGAAGCTATATTTATGAGTAATAAAAAGTGGCAAACTTGCGTGTTATGCTCTAATGTAATATTTTCTGTGTGATATCCCTCAGCTTGGTGATGGTTTGATTTATGAAATTGTGGATGGTTCAACTAGCTTCCCTCATTTCTATGGGCCATCTAGAAGCTTTGTTCCTCTCTTACTTGATGCAGTAACAAAGGCTGAGAAGCTAACTCCCTCAGATGGTGGATTCAGTTGTAGTTTGCTTGGTTAAGTACCCTGCTGATTAATTATGTCATTTTCAGATGATGGATGCTGTGATATTACTGTTAGAATCCTATATGGCTTCATAGTCCGTGTTTTATGTTTACATAACTCAATGAACATTCTACTCTTTTTTTCATGAGAATTGGATGCACAAAATTGAAGGAAAACAATTGTACTATAATTGAAGGTTTTATGTATGGAGTAATAATCTTAACATAATGTATTCTTCAAGAGTTTGCATGTTAAACGTTATAACTGATCTACATTAGTACATGTTCTCTAGTAGACGGTTTTCTGTTTCTTCACCAGATACTGCTCCAAGTAACTGACTTTACTCACTCCAAAATACCTTTCGGCCACTGTTTTATGCTTTTATTATACATATATCGGAAAAGTCTCATTTTTGCTTTTTCAAAATATAAATTCACGTCCTCAAAGAGAATAATAGTATATAATAATGAGGAAATAAGACTCTCTACCATGTCTTTGAGCTCATGTTAAGCCTTATAAGTTTGTATGATCATACTCGAAGGTCTATTAGATACAAGCTTATTAAGCTCAAACTTTAATGTATCATATCTGAACCCGTTGGCCTTTGATTAATGTATCAAACATCAATGTATCATATTTGTATGCTCATCATTTTTTCATCTCGAATTTTTAGAATCCAATTAGGATTTTTTTTTTTATATCTCTTGCATTCGTGTTTGATCTTATATTTTGGGAAAATTTTACAATTTTTGTTTCACTAAAAAGTTTAGCATGAAGATTAAAAAAAGTTGATGTATAATATAATAAGCTTTTCCATTATTTTGTTTTTATTTTATTTTTTGGTGAGATTTTTCATTAGTTCTGGTATACCCGATTTTATAATCACCGACAGGTCATTAATAGCTTGTTGTGGCTATAGAGTAGGAATGAGAATCCTTCATATACTACAACGTCGATGTAGCCCGCGACCAGCCAGAATACTATAATGTAGGAATTTCCAACATAGCATGACAATCATTAATAAGCTTTTTCTATGTTTATTGGGTGAGGATGTTAGGGTACTCATTCAATTGTATCCACAATAAAAAAATTTTCCAAACCTGCGAATACTTCAAAACACATGGTAGAGAGTCCAACTTCAAAAATTTCCAAACATTACTTCAAAAGAATACTTCACCCAACTTATGTTTTTTCTAACATGAATCTATTGGTTCACAAACATTTTCACCTACCTAATATCTAATGGATAACATTGTAGGACAAATAGGCACGAGTGATTCAATGAAATCAATATATGAGGTTGAATTTAGGGTGTTGAAAAATTTTATATCGATTAAAAATAAGATAAATTTAAAATATATAAATAAATATAATCTTAATTTTTTGAAATTTATTTAGCTTTAAAGTTTATTTTTTAATCTGAAATACAGCAAAAGAGATATGGATATCAATGTTGGAAAAAGTTGAATTTGGTCAATGGCAATTCTTGTTTGATGAGTTGTGCTCCTTTGTCCTATTGTTCGAAGTGGAGGTGAATCCACAACAACGCGAACACCAATTTTCCATTGTTCATTCAAATCAAAGCACTGAACTGTTATAGCTTTCCCTTATAAGTATTTCCTTTGACGAAGGATGGAATATTGTTTTGCTAATTCTGAATGTAATTTCGCTTTCGCCTACTTCACGCGGTCCCTTCCCTTTAGTTTTTACTTTTACGTGCAATTTAAGCCACACAGTGTTGCTAAAGCGTTCAAGTTGTAATCATTAATTCCGCATTAAACTGGTTTTACCATAAATTTGAGGAGGAAATGCTTCCACTCAAACTGAGATTTAGATTTTAGTTTGAAACCTTTTTGCCAATCCATTCACTGATCATCAAACACGTAGAAAGCTAAAACACATCCACATATATATATTCGAATATCCTTTTGTTCATATAAGTTCAAAAAATTGACTTCCAGGGTAAAGTATTTCTGGGAAGCATTTGAAAACAATTTTTGGTAGATTCTCCTCTTAGGATCTCAAGCATGCTATAGGAACATTTAATCTATTTTTTATCGAAAACTAATTATTAAGATTGTTATGCGGTTACTGTTATAATAGTTTGTCTAACTGCAAACACAATAGTTAAACTAAATCATTCATTAACCAATATAATTTGTGATAATAATGTGTTTGATTTCCTCGTGTTGCTGCAAACAGATGTACTCCATTGAAAGGAATTAATAATATAGTTGATAAAATATTCAAATTTCTAAATAAACATGGCATAATCATTGCGTGCATGTAAAGAAACCTCTCATGGTGTATCATGAAAGGCCCATAGAGAGTTCTTAGAAATAAAGTCTATATAACTCTATGAGCACCATTTAATACTGAGGAATGATCAATTTTATGAGGAATCAAAACAATATACAGCCACACACTTATTATAATTTTTCGTGTTTTATGAAACTTTTGACGTAAAAAAATTTGGTGAATGAACTTTGATACAATAGAATGGACCTACCACTTTGGCAATGGTGTTGAAGTTCACATTAAGTAGGGTGCTTTCGCCTTTATTCGGAGGTTTATCGTTCCTTATTTGCCATTGACATATTCAATCATGTCTAAGACCAGAATAAAGTTTTGTGCTCGACAAAATCATTTCAATGGTAGCAACAATTATAATGGAGGAAAACTACTTTGGAGGGCAAGTTTTGTTTTCATATGAACCTTCCTCAAATTGTTATGTTAGGTGTGCGACTGTGATCAATAATGGCATGTGGTTTATTTTCTTTTAATCATTGAGATGAGCTTCAAAGTGTGAATAGTTTAAGAGAAACAATTTGTGGAGGAAAATATTCGCTTTTGCACGTAATAAACAATGATAAAAAAAAATTAAAATTGTTCTGGAACGCTTTATTACCAGGTTCATTATTGCAATCTCTCTAATATTAGTTCGAGTTGTAATCATTGATAATAAAATTCTTAGATTCTGATCCATAATGCCCAACGCTTTAGACAAAAGAAACAATTAAATGAACAAGGCTCTGGTGTGGTGAGATCACTGGATAGTGCGATACAAGGTTTCAATCTTTCTGACGAATTAGGGCATAATATATAGCATCTTTTAAGGTCAACAAACAAAAAGATTTTAGATATTATTGTTTAATAGAATTTAATTGAAAAGAAAAAAAAATACAAGTGTAAGTTTTTTTTTTTTC
>Ga0099823_1009180_pt1 | contig 10039 bp, 5 predicted proteins | sample CowpearedBW_FD_76831 | JGI IMG/M metagenome (GOLD analysis project Ga0099823, IMG submission 76831) | Root nodule microbial communities of legume samples collected from California, USA - Cow pea red BW | ecosystem: Host-associated > Plants > Roots > Nodule | place: USA: California | collected...
GATCATGCTCACCACCAATATATGAAGAATTATTTCCAAGAAAGTATCCATTAGTCTAAGAAAGCATGACTAATATTACAAATTTTTTGTCATGCTATTCAAAAAAATATAAATAAAAAAACTATACATATTTTTCATGCTAATTTAGAAAAAATTGTTTATAAGACAGTTACTTGAGTAATTTACTATAAAGATTATAGTTAAAGATTAAAGTACCAACATATATATAACTTGACAATCAAATTAATTAAACATTCAAACAATTCAAATATAATTAAGCAAATTCTAGCATTTAAAAATATGAAATTGTGAACAAATATAATAGGAGTAGTAAATAATTATTAAAACAATTTAAAAAAAATTAAAAGAAAATTTAAAAAAATAAAAAAATTGAAAAAAAATGTTGGTGGGTTAAGTGGGTCAACCCACCTTCAACCCAGCTCAAACCCGTTTAACCCGTGGGTTAAGTGAGCCGGGTTGAGTTCAACCCACTTTTAAAAAAGTTAAATTTTTCTCAACCCAACCCGGCTCAAACCCGTGATGAGCCAGGTTGGCTCACGGGTTGAAACCCATTTTGACATCTCTAGTCTAAACAACTTTAAACGTCAGTCTCGAAATGTCACTTAACACATCAAAATAATTTAACGCAATTAGGTTAAAAAGATTCTATGTGTCCATTTTAAAAATTTAAAAATCAAATTGTATTAAAATTTGAGACATAAACGTTTCAAATTTTACGTTACTAAACATATTTAAACCAACTATGAATGGTTTAGATAGAACACTTTCTTTATTAAGGAGCATGTGAGAGATAGTTTATGAGTAAAACATGTTCAAACATTGGTGTTTTATTTGAAGTATCTAGGAAGGAATATTTGTGAAATTATAAAGTAATGTTGGCAATGAAGAGAGAAATGAATGAATACCCAAGTGGCCTATGAATGTTGTGTCTATCAATGAAGCAATGGGATCAGCAACAACAGTAAGAGCAGAAGGGAGTGCAATCCCTAATATCTCTCTACAAAGTGAATCCACCTTCAAAATATTTCTACATTTTCACATTATTCAGTGTTAGCTCTTCCAAAATTACATTTATTTTTTCTTAGATCCATATAAATGCAAATTAAATATCACTTTCTTTTCCTTCTAAAGATAAATTCATCTATTTTAAATATTAAAATTTAACATTCTAATATATATATATATATATATATATATATATATATATATGGGATTTGTTATAATATGTCCGTTTATGTTTTAAAAAGTAATATACATACCAAAAATATAACTCATTTTTTGAATGAATTTGATGTAAGATGTTTAAAAGCATGTTGCATTGTAATTAAATATGACATAAATAATGTAGAAAAGTAAATTTAGGAAAGCAAAATCTTTATAGGTTTTTAGGTTTAATTACTCAGAATATACCCAGTTTAATAACAAATATAAATATAACATTTATATAAATAATAAATTTGATCTTAAGGGAGACACAATATTTATCTATTTTATAAAAAAATATTCGGACAAAATTGAAACAAATAAAGCGTGACTAAATTGAAACAAATAAACATATATGAGTACTAAATTAAAACAATAGACATATGTGGAGACTAAGTTGAAATCAAGACAATGACACTTGGCAGGTATCTTGACACGTTGTCACGTGTGACTGACAATGCCATGTGTGACATCAAGATTTGACACGCGACAAATTTGTTTTTTTTAAAAAATTAAAAATTACAAAATTACAAAAAATTACAAAAAAAAAAATTAAAAAATCCAGAGACTGACACGTGGCACGCTGTTAATTGCGAAAAATTAACGGGATGTACTATTTGATGCACAAAATCGAATTTTGGTACTAAATTGAAACAAAGTAGATACCATCTTGAAATTTTGGAAATAAACTGGATATGTTCCAAATAATTAAACCAAGTTTTTAAGAACAAAACATGAACATCCTAACTATTAATTTTTTTTAAAACATAAAGAAATTATGTGGACCTTGCGTCTTTGAAGAAAACCAAGAATGGAATTCCTCGTTTGTTGTTGTTGTTAGCTTCTTCGGAACTGCCATTGATGTTCTCCATGGTCTTGTAGCTTTCAAATAATCACAGATCTAAACAATGTTCTTGTTCAATCTGAGAAATTTCAAATGCAAATAGTTATAAGCATGTATTCAAAGATTAACGCATGAAATATATTAGAGATTATTGAAGTAATAATCTTTTTTTTTTTCCTTACAAATGAAAGGAAATTAATGAAAGTTAACCTTGAAGTTTGTCGTGGAAAGATCACAAGAAGGAAGTGATGTATTTATAGCAGTCTATACAAGTTTATAACATTATTATTTTTCTCGTCTATAGTTTTTGTTGAATTAATGTTGTCTTTTTCTTAATGAATTAATCAGTTACATGCAAGATAATTAAACACGGCATGCAGAAGCCCTAGAACTCGCAAATAATTGAAACTAATGCGTGATTCATATATTGCTATAAAATAATCAACAAAAATAATGGACCACTAAATGAAAATTTGGAGAAAAATAATGCATAAGAAGGCATGAATGAATGCATGTAATATATAAAAAGAATATAATTTATATATAATAATAAATTGATCTCATACTCTCTATATATGTAAAGTTTTTTATATTTTATAATAATTATATTAAAATTGATCCTAATAAATTATTTGGAAGCTATAGAAATTTAATGAAATATATAAGAATATGATATATTGACTATCCAAAATCATAGAAAAGATGCAATATTTCAATACAATAGGATATTAAAAAAATAAAAAATAAAAACTATAGTATTTTTGAAATTGTTTAAAAACAATATGGTTTAATTTTAATTATTCTTATAAAATTTAATGATTAAATCCCTCGTGTCCTGAATTTTATTTAAAATTACATTATACACACGTTAACTTCCTTATACTCCTTTTATAACGTTTTTTTAAAATTTATAATTAAACACAAACTTCATCTTCTTTTTGTAACAGTTTCTTTATGAAATTTTGTAATTAAATACAAACTTTGTCTTCTTTTGTAACGTTTTTTTCTTTATGAAATTTTATAAATTAAACATAAACTTTGTCTTCCTTTTGTAACGTTTTTTGTGAAATTTTATTGTTAAATACACACATTCTCATTCTTAATAATTAAAACAAACTCCATCTTCCTTTTGTAACGTTTTTTGTATAGAATTTTATAATTAAACACAAACTTTATGTTCCTTAATATTCCATTTTAACGTTCTTTTTATGAAATTTTATTTTAAACAAAAACTTCATCTTTCTTTTATAACTTTTTTCATGAAATTTTGTAGTTAACCATAAGCTTTATCTTCCTTTTGTAACGTTTTTTTCTATGAAATTTTATAATTAAATAAAAAAATTATCTTTCTTTTATAACTTCTTTCATGAAATTTTGTAATTAAACAATCTTCCTTTTGTAACGTTTTTTCTATAAAATTTTATATTTTATAATTAAATACACACACATTTTTATTCTTACACATTCTCATTCTTAAAAATTAAAACAAAATCCACCTTCTTTTTTTGTAACGGTTTTTTTTTTTTTTAATGAAATTTTGTAATTAAACACAAACTTTATCTTTTTCATGTAACGTTTTTTTGTGTGAAATCGTATAATTAGACACAAACTTTATATTTCTTTTATAACATTTTTATGGAATTTTATAATTAGACACAAACTTTATATTTCTTTTATAAAATTTTTTATGGAATTTTATAATATTAAACAAATACTTTATTTCTTTTTTTTTTTAATTTTTTTTATAAATTTGTACCCGAAAAGCCGTTGAAAGAGCTATTGAAAGGAATAAAGGTGGGAGAGAGATAGGTTCTACTAGCATGATGCAATTTGGTCCGGCTTACAGGGCTTGGCCTTGGCTACTAGGGTCGGGGTCAAAAAAATCCACAACATCAAAAAGTCTCCAATAAAGAAAAATCCAGAATTAAAAAAGCCCATAGAGCCAAAAGGGCCACAAAAGTCTTTTGGGTCAAGGCCAATTCATGGGTGTCCTGTATAAACATGAAAAATATACTAATTTTTTTAAAATATATTATTAAATGTTCGATTTAGGTCAGTCTATCTCGATAATCGGTCCGATCCAAGAAATATTGATCATCGGTCAGACTCATCTAGACTGTCGGCCCAGGCCGACCAATCTCGGTCGTGGGCCTGGGTTAGTCATTCTTGGCCGAGGACCCGAGTCAATTATGGACCCAGTGTGACTCGTCTCGATCGTAGGCTCGAGCCAACCCACTCGGTCATGGGTCTAGACTAATTCATCTCGACTGTCGATCTGAGTCATCATGTCTCTACTATCAACCTGGGTTGTCTTGTCTTGGCCCGTGCTGACCCGCCTCGTCCGGTCTTACCATTGTCTCGTGTCTTTTGATAGATATCTACACTATAAAGATAAAATGATGTAGCTTACCTCCATTCGTGGGAGTTCTCTTTTCTTCTATTTCATGGTCTAACTTTTTTAGACTCTATAGTCTAAATAGTTTTTCTCGTATATATAGCAGTTGTGACTCTAGTATGGAAAAAAAAGTTGGGTACAAATAATAAAAGAATAAAATTTTGGATGCAGGGTGTAGATACTACCGAGAATTTACTTGGGTCGGAATGCAAAAGTACAAGTTGCTATCTCTGGAGAATCTAATTTCTCGTTACATAATTTAGAAATGGAACCAACATAACACATGAACAACAAAATGTTGCACATTCTAGTTCAAATCATGAGTTGTGTAGGTATTAATTAATAGGTTCCAAAGAGTGATCAAGTAATGTAGGATTTTGTTAAAATGTTAGAACATGAATTGAATTCAATTTTCTTTACCACAATATTTTGTTATTTTTATTTTGTATTTTTTACCTTGGGTTTTGAACCGTATTTCGAAATGATTTTATAAAAGGATTGGAAGTTCATTTTATGTAATTTTTTTTGTCAATCAAAAAAGCATCACTTATTATCTCCACTTAATGTGAATTTCTAGTATTAATTATTATTGGTAGAGGTGAATTATTTAATCATTATTCAACAATTACAATTCACATACTAATGATTCTTGAAAAACTTTGCTCCAGTGTTATATATGTTGCTCTAATACCCTATCAACAACCCTTAATTTTTATTTTTTGGTGTGGTTCAAAATGACAATCTACAAATTTTAATTATATGCTTTAACGTGGCTTGAAAAAATTGAAGTAAACGACTACACTCTGAAATTTTACGCAATGCAAAAACACAATATATATATGAATCTTCTGAAAACCACAATATGATATATATAACGTGTAAATGAAGCAATGATGTATTACAAAAAGTAAAATAATGAGTGTGAATGAAGCAAACCTAGATGTATTACAAAAATATATAATAAAGTTCCTACGTATAAGGGGAAAGTGAGATCGTGATATGAATACAGAACAAGTAAAATACTCGACAACAAAATTTGTCTGGCGATTAAATAATTGTATGTGCTAATTAAGTCAATGAACAACCTCTGAGATAGTGCCATGGTCCTGTCCCAGTTCCCATCCTGCATGTGCAATTATCAAGCACGATTCAACCAATTAGGTTTTTGTACATATAATGTTACAACAAAATATTAGGTTTAAAGAAGGGGTTAACTGAGAAGATACAATACCAATAAGACCTGATATATATAGTACTTTACTTTTTCATTTATAACCAATGTGAAACTTAGACTTACACTTAAATACTTCTTCTGTATATTATAAAAGTGTGATTTTATATATATATATATATATATATATATATATATACTTATGTTTACTACAAGAAAAGTTATAATATCATGAAAGTTAAACTGAATAACATGCAAAGTTTAATTACCTCCATACACCAGCCAACATGCGAAGAGTCATATATATGGTTAGTGCAATCCAAATCCCAATGAAATGTTTGGCCCTGTAGAGAACAAACTCTATGGCTACACTTACTATGGACACCACCACCTAAAAAGAAAGTAGTATGTTAATAGATATATTTGAAATTTAATTCAATCTTACAAAATCGATTTATAAAATAAAGTTTTCATTCATTTATATATATTGTGATTGACTTTATCTATAGTCGATACGAGATTGTTATCACATTCTTTACGTTGAGACACATACATCTCAAACGTAAAATTGTATATTTATAAATGGTCTGATAACGGTCAAATAGCGGATAAAACAATAAATCTTATAAAATTTGATAGAATAGGTCATTACATAACTATGATATCATGTTAAAAAGTATATTTTTAAATCTAACTAAATCATACAAAATTGATTTATAATATGAAATTTATATCAACATATATATTGTTTTGACAATATCAATAGTGGAATTGAAATCTCCAACGCAACCTAAAATCGATAATTTTGGATAATTAAATATGCAAAATATGATAAAGAATGAAAAAGGGCATGTGTGAACTTACGAGAGAGCATGCTGCGTATGCAAAATCAGAAGCTCCATAGTTCACTCCATCAAACACAAAGGCTAGTGAATTGATTGGTTGAGTAGCAGCCACAAACTGGTGGATTATTATATGAATGAAATTAATTAGATAATTATGATTGAAACATAAATATCATGGTTTTGATTGTTGATTTGTTGTAAAATAATATTTATTAATTACCGGTAAGCCTATTTTAATTAAGTGCACAACATGAATATTTCTAGAGAATATTCCAGCTCCAAAGTATAATCCAAGTCCAACAGTAAGAGAAAGACCCATTCCTAAAACAAAAGCCATTTGCAGTGTTCTTATTGCAGCTGCTGTTGTTTTCTTATAGTCCTTTTCAGCAAAAGAACAAGCTAGAATTGCCTGTGAAGAAGGGAAAAAAATATTAATTAGTGTTAAAATACTATAATATTTTTGTAAATATAAATAAAAATACAAAGACAAAATGTTTCCGATCACGGTTTTATTCTTAAAATATATTTCAAGAGATAAAATGAGAAAAAATATTTAAACTGTCTTAAACCTTAATTTTTAAACGATATGAGACTGTTGAATGTGATAGAAAAATATATGATTACCTGAACAGCAACAGCTAAACCATCTGCAAGAAGAGATGAAGTCAACCAGACTTGCAGGCATGTCTGAAATGCAGCCATGGGAATTGAACCAAGCCTTGCTGCTAATGATGCTGCCAAGGTAACACAAAATGTCACTGCTATCACTCTCAGCATCAACAAACCTCCTGCAACATAGAAATTCAAAACAAAATCAAAACATATCAATTATACCGTTGAGTCTTTTGAGAGAGGATCACTAGAGAGATACAATATAAGGAATTGACACCACTTTTAACCCAAAATTTTAAGATAATAGATTTATGGACCTTGATCCTTATATGATACTTAATTTTCTCATTTTTACTCGATATGAAACTTAGACTCAAATTTGAATTCTCAAACATACTGTATCATTCAATAATGTAATATATGAAGAAAAAAAAGTGACAGTTTTATGCAGTACCAGTTGGTTGTTCAGCAGATTAACCTGTATTTCTGACACAGGTATTATGATGTTATTGTTTTCTGTTTAACTTCTATGTATTTTTTTCTTATTGTGACATTTGGCTTTTTTTTCTCATTCTATTAATATTTAGAATATGCAATCTCTAGATGGCCTTACCATTTTTAAGAAATCTGAAAATCTGCAAATCCTTTATGCTTGGAGGTAAGAGATGCACTTTTTTCATTAATATCAGTAAAAGAGTGATTGCCATCATGTACCTGAAAGTGTTACAGTTTTGTAAGAACATGAAATATGATGAACAAGTAATATTCAAATTCAAATATGTAACAAAAATGCAATTATAATTAAATTTATGTCACGTATCCATAAATACTTCGATTTGTGTCATGTATTCATGTCTGACAAATATCAGTAGCTAATACTTAAAGATATTTTATCAATACTTATTAATGAAGTATCTATCACTATTAGAAATTCTCATATTACATGAGATTTTTCTTTTGTAAATTTGTTATAAAAATTTCTAAGAAAAAACTTTTTTTCCCATTTTTTCTAAGAATTTTAATTGGTAGGTAATTCCTTCGTGAATAATCATTTCCTACCAAATCATAAAATTTGCAAATATTTCCTACAAAATTTGTTGTGAAAAGTGTTTTATACAAAATATTTTGCAAGAAAATTGGTAGCAATTTCTTACAATTTTTTTCTCACAACAAAATTTATAAGCATTTCCTACGAAAAAAATTTCAAAACAAAATTGACAGAAAATATGAGTTTTTTTAGTAGTATATTATTCTTTTATTGTTATAATAATTTATAATTTTTTTAATAATATTTAATATATTTAATTTTAATTTATATTTACATAATAACAATTATATATTTATCATATTTTTCAAAAAAAATTATACATTATTCAATGTACATATATATAAATATAAATATATATTAGTTGTTGCATCCAATTGCTTTTATAATAAACGTGTAAACGTATCCAATATATGTTATATTCGTATATCATAAAAAGACAGTAACTTACTGAGATAAAACATGTGAGATGGCTGCTCCTTTGATGCCTAATTTCAATGTGAAAATAAGAATTGGGTCCAAGATGACATTGAATGCATATCCAGAAACTAAATAAAATCAACAAACGAAAACCGAGTTAGGATAAAAAAAAAATGTATAAGTACACTTTCTTTCTCAAAATATATATGGTGATCATTAAAAAATATGTATAATTTGAAGCTACCAATGACATATAATGGAGTTGTTGTATCCTTAAACCCTCTAAAGATTCCTTGCATGGCCAAGGAAAGAAGAACCGCAGGTGCTCCAATAGATCTCAGTTTTAAGTACTTTTCTGCTGGATTTAGCATTGGAGAATCCTAAGCAAAGTAACAAAATCACTGTGATTAAACAGGATGAACATCATACAAGTTTTTTATCTTATAAAAGCATGACAAAAATAAAAAGATTAAATATTTTTTTATTCCTTTAATTTTCAGTGAAAATTGATTTGACTCAATTTAGTATTTGAAACATTTGAGTTGTTTACATTATTTGACACATTTTCATTTCAATGTTAGTTGAGAAACGCGTTTAAAACATCAAATAAACTTAACAAAATTTGGTTAAAAAAATTAAATTCGTATGTTTATAAAATCAAGAGATCAGTTTGGTCAGAGTTTCAAAGATGGATTAATTTCAATTTTCACTGAAAATTAAGAGATAAAAAACGTATTAAATCGAGAAAATATTAAACCCTTTTCTAATAAATCATGACATAATCTTACTGGTTTCACACCCATAACACGTAAGAGAGGTTTTGCTGCAAATATAAGAACAGCAGTTTGAATAAGACCAAGGATGGTGCCAAAAAGTAGTGCTGTTGATGCTGAAGCAATACGTCTCTTCTTCTTCTTCTTTCCATCTTTCTCTCCACTCTTAGTAATCCATGAAGACTTGCAGATACTTTTGTTGGCTTCTGAAAAGTAATAAAAAATATATAGGAATATAATAAAACACTGGTATCTGCATTATTCAATCTTTCTCCATGTATACATGTCGGCAACACCGACAACATATGATAACAAAAGTAGGTGTTGATGATCATAATAGAAGCATGTACTATGTCTAGATTCTGCTTAAATATTGTATAAAGAAAGAGGCATAACTAGGGCTCACTGTTTTCAAAAACTGATATAGCTAGGTTGAACTAGTGTATTAGAATGGTTTCTTAATTTGATAATTCCAGAAAAGAATGATACTTTATAGAAATGGTGAAAATCCATGAAGAATTCATTCAAATCCTGTGATAATAAGTCTAACAAATTACATTCTACTTTTTGTTTTTAAATTTAATATACAATGCTTTAATTGTCATATATATATATATATATATATATATATATATATATATATATATATTTATATATAGATTATATATATATATAAATATATAAAAATTAATATATATATATATATTATA
>Ga0099823_1009185_pt1 | contig 10037 bp, 5 predicted proteins | sample CowpearedBW_FD_76831 | JGI IMG/M metagenome (GOLD analysis project Ga0099823, IMG submission 76831) | Root nodule microbial communities of legume samples collected from California, USA - Cow pea red BW | ecosystem: Host-associated > Plants > Roots > Nodule | place: USA: California | collected...
TTAACAAATTAAAATCATTTCAGAAAAAAAAAAAAAGGTATGAAATAGCATTGGAGCATGTATAAATCTCATAAAATAAGCTACAAGAAAAAAGATTAAACTATTTTTAGCATTAATGCTAAGAGTGTTAGTAAAAATAATGGATCCAAAATAAGTGTTAGCTAGTCTAATGCTATGTAATAATGTATCATTTGACTAACACTTTGTTAGTTGGTCATTAATGTTGGCTAGATTGATGCCTTACCTTTAAGCTCTCAAATAAAAGAGTTCATAAATTTTATCTCACCTAATGTAAATATCAAACTAAATGTCAAATTCTATATTAACATGCAATAGGAAATTAGGTGTGTAAGTTGATTTCATTTAAGTTATCCAAAATGTATGAATTGATTTTATTTTGTAAAGAAGTTGTATATGGGAGAGAAAGAGAGAGTGTGTGAGAGAGAATTCTGCTAAAGATAAAAAAATTTTATATGTAATACATGATAAATAAATATAAAATGACATATTTGCAATCCACCACAATATATCTAAATGCTCTAAATTAAATTAATTAAGTATTTGATGATAATCTATACCCAGTAGGACGATATTACATTTCATTATTTTACATTGATAACTAATGATAAATAGGTGTATTGTAATAAATAAAAAAGTTATACAATTTTTTTTTAATACATTAAGAATCCTGGTCATTGTGATTATGTCTATGAAATCTAATCTTTATGTATATCTCAACCTTTCAACATGCTTTCTGTATGATTTTTAAATAGATGTAAATAAAATTTCTTATAAATTTTAATATCATTATACATTTTTATAAATTACATAATTTAATAACAATCAGATGATACGAGAAAATTTTACATGTATAATCTAAATTTATAATATTTTTAATGATCAGAAAAATAATTGTATTTATAATTTATTTTGTTTGGATAAATGTATTTTATTTTTGTCTATAAAATTATTGAAGATATTTAAAATATAATCAACAGTAAATTAACACACATATCTAACTTTGTTTTTGTAGATTAATTTTAAACTAGGAAATTATTACAATGGCAATTTTTTTCTCCTCTACGGCTATGGTCAAGTCTTATTATTTAGCTAAGATGATTAAATGGCACGCTTTTGAATTATTTATTTTCAATAAAAGAAACCACGCTTAAGTTTTCTTTATTTTTCATATCTCCATTACAGATAAAAATATATAAAAAAACAAACGTGTAAAGATTATAAAATAATAAAAGTAAATTTAAATAAAATATATTATAAAATTTGAAATGTCAGTTGTATCAGAAATCATTACTTAAGTTGATGGTTTGTAAAGTAGAGACTCATGCAAGAATGTTTTTAATGTTGTGATATGCAGAGAGTATAGTGATGCATGGTGAAAGGGTGTACATACACATACATAAAACATAAAATAAAGAAGAGTACGGTTAGGTATGTGTGGCATGAGGGTGATGCTCATGCGCTGGTATGGCAGGTCGGCGCCTTCTCTTTCTCTCAATTCTCTAACCGTATTAATCATCACTGTCCCACTCCATTTTTACTCATTAAACTATTCATCATGCGTTCCCACACACCTTCAATGCTCTCTCCCAGAGTCAACTCCTTCTTCACCTCTTCTAATTGCACATTGTTTAAGGAGACACTCACATAAACCTAAGAGTCACTCCATATTATTATAACTATCTCTCCACCCTTCACTTCAACACCTTTCACCTCATTCATTCATTCTCCTAGCTACCTCTTTCTTTTTTCTTTATTCAAATTATTCAAATTCAAATATTTAATACCAAAAGAATACACGTACGATCACCATGTGGTGGCGCTCTGTTCCCCTTCATCCACACATAATGTTTGAGGCCACATGATTATTTTTATGGAAACCCGATCAAGTTACCTCTTTTTCACCATCCAAAATCTCTCTACCTCAATAAACTATTTACACCAAAGTCGATTCGTTCATTGTCATAGGGAAAACCAAACCCTCCCTTATGGAAACGCCACAAATTTTTTCCAACCCCCAATGTTTCTTTTAATTCAATACTCCTTCTATACATACCTATACTTATGTCATTGTCTCACAATATTTTACAAAAAAATTATGCCTACTCTTTCATATAGGATTATCTGTTCAAATTAATACTCGTTATAATTTATATAAATGGATGGAAATTTGAATATAAATGAAAAGGATAATAATGCTAGAAATTAAGGAAGATAAAAGGAACAATATGTCACGAAAAAGGAGCGGGTTTTCCGGTAGGAAAGGACAGGGCGCAGAAAGGTATTTTGAGGTGACACGTGGAATTATAGGGAACGTAGGATGCGGATGGGAGGTAATACGAGCCGTGGAGATTAGGTGAATGACATCCATTCCATTAGAATTAGAATTTGAAATTTTGTTTTTGATAAAAAAGAATGAGAGGACTGCTAACTTACTTACTGTGGAGTGGGTTTTTTTTGTGATAGTGCTCAGTTGCTAACTTAACCACACCACAGGCCACAGACACAAAAGGAGAAGTGGTCAGAACAAAAAAAAAAGGTCTCATAAACTCTGGCCAAGAATCAGAGAGAGAGAAAAAACAAATAAAGGAGAATGGGATTGGAAACTTAAATTAGAGGTGCAGCACACAGAACAGCACAGCAGAGAAGGCATGGCGGCGTTTGCAGTGCTGTAAATCGCGCTTTTGTGATTGTGGCATCGCTCTAATTTATTAATGCACCTTGGCACTCGCCGAGGGAGAATGAGTTGAGGGCGCGATTAACGCTGCCCCCGACACTGTTCCTCCTCTGTCCTCCACCAACAACCCTTCAAATCAATTCTCTCTTCAACCACCCACCCCACAACACCTATTGCTACTACTTCTATGACTTAACCCATACCCAGAAAAATCAAGAGAGAGAAACACACCACAAGCATACAAAAACCTAAAATTTTCAACTGAACAAAAAAAAAATCAAAAAAAAAAACAAAAGATCCTAGTGGTTGTGTAGTTAGTTCTCTCTCTCACCTCTCTCCCAAGTTGAGAACACAATTAATTGAAGCAGAACTCATTGTCGCGGATTGGAGTATTTTAGTAATTAATTATTATTAATTATTTATATTTATAGTTGTGTGTAGAGCGGGTTGTTTGGTTGGAGATCGAGGTACTGTTCTTGATATGGATTTTCGAAGGACAGAAGCAGTAGAGGAGGCAGAAGAATGGCGGGTTTATTCTCACTAGGAGGTAGAGGGAACAACAACAACGAAGAGGAGATTCCTCCCCCTCCTGATACCCTATACTGGTATAACAACAAGAATGACGATGTTTCTTCTTATCACCGAGGAGGTGGGTTCGAGCTATGGAACCAACAGCAACAACAACACTTTATGGGTCAGGGTCCTCCACAACCACGACCTCTCTTTCACCAAGATCTATACTCCGCCTTGGGTGTCGGACCCAGCAGACCCATATCGGACGATCAGTCATCGTCGAGATCCAGCTTCATGGTGGGAGGAAGCGGGAGTGGAAGCGGTGGGATTAGCTGTCAGGACTGTGGGAACCAAGCTAAGAAGGATTGCCCTCACATGCGGTGCAGGACATGCTGCAAGAGCCGGGGTTTCGATTGTCAAACCCATGTCAAGAGCACATGGGTCCCCGCTTCACGCCGCCGTGAGCGACAGCAACAACTCTCTTCGTTGCAACAACAAAACATGGAAACTTCTGGAGAGCTTCCCAGGAGGCAGAGAGAAAGAGATCATAATAACCCCACCTCCTCTTCTCCGCTTGCTTGCACTCGCTTGCCTTCCAATCCCTCCTCTTCAGCAGGTATATACACTAACTACTTATTGAATAAATACATGTTCGTCATCATCTTTTACTTTGGTCTCGTCTTGTCACACTGCTACATGCGCTACCACAAGCACCTCACAGTTTGGGTGATTGACTCCTGAGAGAGTAAAGAAAAGGAAAGCAAAGAAAGGAAACGTGTATGTGTTACGAAAGAAAAGAATAATGGAGACACCCGTCCAGGAAAATTCTCTGAAAAGATATATGGAGCGACTGAGAAAGTTTTGGAAGCATACATCCAAACAAGGACGGTATCGGTTGCGTGTGTGAAGCAAAATTTCTCTTTTTCTCGCCTTTTTCTTTACCGAAACACTGTTATTTTAGTAGCCCTGACCTGACGATTAGATTGACAGTGAAGAAGAACCTGTTCTCACTCTCTCTCTTACTCTCTTTCTCTGACTGTACTCCTTCTTTCTTTGCTAACACTCACTGGCGCATACCAACACAACACTACACATTCATTTTCAGCATCGCTCTTTCTATCATATGTATTTGTCTCAGTATCTTTACTTAGATTCTATTTCCTTTCTTAACTCTCACAACAAACATAATCCATCTACTTCTAACTACGTCTTGTTTTCTTTTGTTTTCACTTTCTCTCTCTCTACACATTTTACCCTATCAAAAAGGGTTAGAGGAGGTCAATTTCCCGGCGGTGGTGAGATCTTCTGCGGAGTTCAGGTGCGTACGTGTGAGCTCGATGGATGAGGCGGAGGAGGAGTATGCATACTCAACGGCTGTCAACATAGGAGGACATGTGTTCAAAGGGATTTTATACGACTATGGTCCAGAAGGTAACAGTAACTACATGGGTGCTGCTGGGGAAAGCTCCTCCACTGGTGTTGGAGGTTTGAACCTCACTACTGGTGCCGTTGTCTCAGAGCCACTCCTTGATCCTTCTTCTTCCTTGTATCCAGCTCCTCTTAACACCTTCATGCCTGGTAGTGGTACGCAATTCTTCCCTCACCCACGATCTTGAACAAACAAAAGCCAAAACAAAGCAAACAAACAGAATTTTTATGTTGTTTTTATGTTTTAATTTACTGCATCTTCACTGCGCAATTTCGGCGTTTTTTTTTAACTATTTATCATCATCTTGTAGTCTGAAATTGATGCTCATTCGAGTAGGCGACAATGAAAAAAAAAAAAGAAGAAATAGAAAAAAAAGGAAAATGTAGACCTGTCGCGTTTTCTTTGTTATGCAAATTCAAATTATCAATGCTTAATTAGTCTGAAAATGTATCATTCTTGGTAATTAAGGATATACAATTAGTAAGCTAATGATATTTGATTTGGGTTCTAATATTAGGTTCTTCCGCGTCTTCTTCGTGTTTTTTTTCATGATGGTTGTAGGGGTTGATTCTTGCCTTCGTTTGTTGAATTATATCACGCTGTCTGGTTTGTCTTCAACTACGAAGCTGTCTTTTCCCTGTTTATCCGTATGCTTGCCAGTTTGAAACTGAAATGGAAACACAATTTTGATCTTCATTTGGACTAATTCTCAATGGTTATTTCTTTTATTTTTATTTTTATAAAAATTAATTTTCCATTTTTCGGTATGGGCGTTCCAACCATGCATGAGCATTGAAAGGTGAAAGATTTCTCCCCCTCTTTCCCATGCGATGCTGTAATTCTAACATCTTACTCAATCTAAATTTGCACAGATGTGACGTTGATTACAGAAGAGGAAATATTGCTAATCAATATGCTCATATTTAATGCACATGCAGCAACTATACGTATATAGGCTAACACTCCATTTTATGTCTAATGAGTATAGCTTATGGTATAAAACAAATTGTTGCTTGATCCAAAAACGCTAAAATATGTAAAACAAAGGGAAAGGTTAAGATGTCAGCATAGTTGGAAAACTTGTGATGCTACATACTCTCTCCATCTCATTACTGGCAACCCCTGTACTCTCTGATCAGTGTCATGTAATTCAGTTCTCCATGAGATGTCTGCTAATGTCTTATAATTACTTATTACAACAAAATAACCCGTAGATAATAACTACCCTATTATAGATACTCAACTTTTTCTCATGTTTTCAGTAACGCAAGCTATTCTTATTTTATATATTGTTTAATCTTATTTAACATCATTTTTATTTTAATGGTTGACATAGGACAGATATGACAGAAAGAATGATTGATAGAGAAAATACTAAATTCCATATATTTATTCTGTATTTTATTTCATGTTTTTATACAACATTTTTTCCACACCAAGTAAATACTAACATCCCTATTTCTTTACTGTGCATTTTATTTAATATTTTTAAACAACATAGTTATACATGGACACTCATTGAAGCAACATTTTATTCTAATGATTAATACTTTTTCAGGAGAATTTTTTACATCTATTTGATGAAAATATTTCACCTTCAATATTGCATGATTTTTTACTTGTGCGTAGGCTTCATTTCCCACCTCGAAACATACATGAAGCAATGATCTGGTGTTGCAATTCATCTTATTTTCTCTATGTCAACACTCTTTACGTCTGCAGTATTCAGCTGCCCATTTTCACCATTGAAAATGGAGTTTTTCATAGATTTTCAAATATTAGCATCTTACTATAAAGTTCTATCTGTAAGATAGGAGACATGAAAATATAATTAGTTTTTGTATGAATGCATCATTAATGTTGACAATGATAATAAATACATCTGTTATAAAAAAAGGTCACCCATGAGGAATAATGCATGAAGGTGTTGCAATCTGACATACTTCTGATCTTCCTGATTCTTTTAGTTTGTCTCTGGTTTCTGAAAAGCTTTTCTGTTAGGATTTGACTACTTATGGTTTATATGTTTAATATCTGGTGGACTTGACACTTCATTGATCTTAATGGGTAGTCTTTCCTACCATATGAAGTTTGGAGTTTATATTAAATTTTCAAAATCTAGGCCATAATGCTAATATTCTTTTTTGTACTTAAAGCTGTTGTGATTTTGAGTTTTAATTTCATAGGTTGGTCAAGGTTCACGGGATTTGTCAGACCTTTTTGTTTTTATCTATGAACTTAACCTTGTGGAATTATTTATATGTATTTTGTGTTTGTGTACTAAAAAAGTTAACTAATAAACCGAGGTTCTATCTGTTTTTTTTTTTGTCATTGTTTGTTAAATGTTTAAGAAGGAAAAAATAAAATATTAAAAGTACCTTACTATCACAAGTGTGTTATTTGAAGGACTGTGTTAAGAAAATATACATGTGATACGATAAATAGTCTATACATTGGATAAATACAGTAGACTTTCTTAATGTTATCGATTAAGATTATTCTTTTTTTTACTAAAACAATCTCAACACAATTTTACTATTTGATTTAGTAATTGGGGTACAGAACTTATATGGTAGTAAAATAAGTAATAGTGTAGAACCTTTCTTCTTCTTTGTACACTGGGTTTTATATTGTCTTTGTACCAATTATTTATTTATTTATTTTGTATGAACTTGTGTTTGAGCCCTATCCTTGATCTAAATAAATACAAGTTATGTAAGCTACCATATGGATTTAAATTTTTTGTCAAAATAATATACAACACATCTATGAAAGTAAGATGCAATACTTACAATTACCTCTTAGGAAATTCTCCAAAAAAATTATTTTACAGTTTTGGTTGTCATGCAGCTCATTGTTTACTTCCACAGTAGTGTCTCAGATATTTTTGATTATCCTTGGAATGTTTTTAATAGGTAATATATAATCAAACCAATAGACTGTACATTCATAATCAATACAATTAACTGCGGCATTCCTAGTAACAGTGTACATTGGTGTCATTTCCTAATTTTCATGTTATTTATTTGAATGAATCCCGTGCAACACAGGATTAACCACGGTTAATATTGTTTAATAAATTAAAAAAATGCATAACTAATTAATTAATTTATTGTCTGCAACCAGATAAATAAGTACAGACTCTTGTTGTGATATTAAATTTTGACATAACTGTATTGAGAGTAGAAAAGCGTGCATGGATTGGTTTTTATGGTATTTGTTGTTACCAGTTTTTATTTTTATTTTTATGAGGAAATATACATGAGAGAAATTAAATCAGTTACAGCAATGCAGATGCAAAAAATAAAGACCAACTAAATAAGAATTTGTGGATTTTATTAGTTGACATTTGTAACATACTCATACCACTTTACCAATTGAGACGGAAGTGTGGTTGATAGTGCGGAACTGATCTCTATAATCTCCCGCTTTACATTTTTTTTTTTCTTCTTTCTTGGATTCGTATTCTTTTTCATGCAATAAAGAGTACAACAGCATAGTGGACTTTGCCAGTGCCAACTTGAAAGTAAAGGAATAAACTCAAATGGGTTGGTCGATGAATCTTGGGGTCGATATTACCATTCAACTGTATCCATTACTTTCATTAATAAATTATTTGAATTTGTAGCTCTTATTTAGCCCTATTATATTGGTCTCTATTCTAAATAAAAAAAATAAAATGTTCTTTCTATCATACACCAGTCATACAAATTGTTTAAACATATATATAAAGAAAAAAAAAAGCTATTAAAAGCTGACATTGGAGGGAATGGTAGGATATACACACCTTGATTTGGTATTTGATATAGTCGGAGAATTTGAAAACTGTTACGAAAACACTTGAGGGTTGCGAGAAGAAAAACTGAAGTTGGTTGTAGGAATGGTGGTGTGAAATGGGTGTTTTCCAGAAGTATATATATTTTGTGAAATGGTGAAAAGGCAGACTACTGGCATTTGGCAGTTTGAAATGGACTACACAGTTCACGTGTCCATAATAATTGTAGTATAATTGAAGTAAGGCGTCTGAGGAGGTGTAAGAAGTTGGGAGTGTGAATTGATATTTGTAGAGCAGGACCAAAGCACCCAAATCTAATGAAGACTAGGGCTTCTTGCAGAATAATGGATGGGTTATGTTTTCGTACTGCTTCAGCGGCAGCAGCATGGCAGTAGCATAGGGTGAGGCAGAGGCATAGGAGCCTAGTGTGCACCATAATGGAATGGTGGTCTCAGCACTGTGCATAGCAGTTTCTGTGGTCCCACCAACGCTGGTGCTGCGTGGTTAGGGATCACTCATGCAAGCTAGCTATATCTCTTCTTCTTCAAATGTTTGTGCCTATAGAAAATCTCAAATGAAATGAAGCATGTGTTCTTCTTACAAAGCAAGGGGAGTAGGTTTGATGATGATGGGTACAGTGGTCAATGGTAGAGGGTCATGTGCATGTGTTGTCATCTTTGTGCAGAATTCTTAAGTGTGTTCATTTCATGGGTGGGGAAGGATACAAAATTACATATACAATCCAACACCACAAGTACCAACCTAAAACTCTTCTTCTTCCTCTGTCTTCCATTCATTTACCACTGGTATTGGCATGGCATTCGTAGAATTTGGAGTTATTCATGCATACATTTTGTCCAATATTACTTTTTTTCATTTTTATTTTCACATATTTTCTATATTACTTAACCCATATTAAATATCTAATGCTATTCAATAATTAATAAGAAAGACAAAAAAAAAGAAAGGTATTTTAATGTATATAGAGTTAAAAAAAACAAATATGTAAATTTTTTCTCTTTTTAAAATTAAATATAAGAAGTGTATTCTCTTTGAATGACTGGATTCATTCCCATGCAATAAGTTTTTTCTTTAGATTATACTTTTAGTTTTTTGATAAAGAAATTACAATTACCATAATTAATTCATAACTTCCACCATCAAAACTTAATTAAGATAAAATCGAATATATAACAATAGGTTACTGTTAGTTAAAAATTATTACAAATCAGAAAGATATTATTATTATTATTATTATTATTATTATAATAATAATAATAATAATAATAATAATAATAATAATAATATAGGATGACATCTTATTTAACTCTCATCATGCCATATAATTATTAAGATATCTTTTTAATTTTTATTGTAGTGTAATATAGTCTAATAAAATTCACATTTTAATAATTTTTCATTTTCTTTATATTTTATACATAATATTCTAATTATACAAGGTGTAATTTGATAATTTATTATATATCACTTCATCAGTGTTAAGACGATGAAGGTGATTTTATAATATGAAATATTGAGTTTAAATGGAATAATAAGTTGATGTCTCTTCTCATAATAGATGGTAAAAATTAATACCTTAACAAATGTAAAAAAAAAAAAAAAAA
>Ga0099823_1009195_pt1 | contig 10033 bp, 4 predicted proteins | sample CowpearedBW_FD_76831 | JGI IMG/M metagenome (GOLD analysis project Ga0099823, IMG submission 76831) | Root nodule microbial communities of legume samples collected from California, USA - Cow pea red BW | ecosystem: Host-associated > Plants > Roots > Nodule | place: USA: California | collected...
ATCTCTGTCAGAGACGGAATCGCAAACGCTGAGTTGCTGCAGCAACTCGATGAAGCCTTTGCTCTTGTCTGAGATCTCTAATTTCCGAACTCCGTACTTCTGTTCCTCACTGTTTTCCATCTTGTCCTGTGAGATCCAAACCGAATCACAAAACGAAATGCAAAAACTGAACTTAAAACAAATTTCAATCAGCGAGAGATTCCGCTTCTTTCCCACCTTCTCACGCTTTGATTTTAATACTCGAACACACTATCTCTGTGATTTTCACTTCACTCCTCAATATTACTTCTCATCTATTTACGATGAAACGCAATAGAAAGCCATAATGTACTTGAAACTCCTGTGATCAATTTTTATCAGTGTTAGTAGAGTATGGGTATCTCCATTTTCTAACTAAAATTACAATTACTTTATCAGTGTTAATTGAGTAAGGGTATCTCCATTTTCTAACTAAAAATACAATTACAAGTTACTTTTCAGAAGAAAAATCTTGTTTTTGTCATTAAAACTTTAGCAATGAAGAGTGAGAAAATAAATTATAACAAAAATATAACCTTTACCTTTTACTTTATAGTTGGCCCTTTACCTAGCATAAAATTGTTTGAAAAATGTAAATTGCATTGAAATAATAGTTTAGGTAAGATCTCATTTTTCACGTGTAAATTTTATAGTTATAATATTTTATTATAAAAAAAAATATGCCTATCAAATAGTTAAAGTATTTTTCACGTAACTAAATTACAAGTATATTAAATGGTCACTATAAACAATCAAATATAAAAATATTAAATATATATAAATATAAAAATTGTCAACCTAAAATAGAAATAATTAAAATTCAATAGTATTTCTAATCGGTAATTCGAATTCTTGTAATTTCTGCTAACTTTAGCAATGAAGAGTAAGAAAATAAAATATAATAAAAATATTTTTCTGTCTTTTTGCAATAGGAGTAAGGATAATGAACATCATTAGAAATCGAAAATATGATTTTCATATAATCAAATACGAAAGTAGCAACACTTTCATCTAATTTCAAAATTATTTACCAGAGACAAAGGGATATTTATTGAGTTTAAAAAAAAGTTAGATTTTTTTTTTAGGAGGGACAAAAATTAGTTCGGTACAGGATTTAACTAAAAGAATGACTTTTTTTTATGAAAAAAAAAACTAGGTCAAGCAAATAATCTCAAAATTAGAGAGAATTATTACTATTATGTTCAATGATTGAAATTTTAAGATTACAATTGGATAGTGGATTTGTGATGTATTACAATCTTTCTGAATGACTAAAATGCATGCTAAAAAAGGAACAATTCTATGTTTACGCTTTTGGGCACAAGTTTCAAATTTTCCTTGGATAGTGGATATTCGTTTTTATACAGTTTAATTCATTGTGCTAGGTTCACACTTCAAGTGACCGGCTATTTTTAAGAATGCACCAGTTGACCTCCTTCAGCCTGCTCCTCAGAGTCTAACTTAACCAAGGCTAGTTTGACTTGTAATTATATAAGCTTAGCACTTTTCATTGTTTCTTTCATCAACACTACCACTTTACCAATTAGTGACAATAAATTCTGCTGTTGTTTACTCATTTAGTCCATGTTTTCAAATTTATTGAGCCTCAAAGATTTTCCATGTATTTTCCATATTTCAACTCTCAGATAATAGGATAAGTAGAAAGCATGCAATTTTCATAACCAATGATTCCTGGTTTCAAAAAAATACAGAATTCTGCAATGGTTCAAAGGTCAGAAAATGAAACCACGCATAAGAGTTAAAGCCTGAAAGATACAAGCATAAGGTATTTATTGTAAAAATGGAAACTGCTTCCAGCTCTTAATGTTCCCCTCAAATTTCAAGAATATAATAAAACTAGAAAAAAGCTAACAAACTGGTTATTCTTCTGACAGCTTTTGCCCTAGCACAGGAATGTCCTCATATCGTTTCTGCACAAGAAAATATAATTATATATCAAAGGTAAAATTCTAAACAGCTTAAATAGTAAGCGATCACAATAGCATTGTAAACCACAATCCTTAAAACTGATGGTTGGCAATTGCTTTAACACTATAAATAATAACATACTTCTACTACTAGCATAGATGGGACCGATAATACAACATTGCACATAGTAAGGAATCCCATCTATTTTTAAGTGAAATCATGAACAACTATAAACCTTCGAAATTGCATAAATGAGGCAGAGAAAACCACAAGTCAGAAATAGTGAGTATTCATATTATAACTAATAAAATATAAAAATGGAATTTGAACCACGGCATGTATTTTATCTAATAATCATTTGAATTGAAGATAACAGAAACATGGGAGTGGCAACACTCGTTCCCATTGATGGAATATTAACCAATGGCATATGTTTTAATCGAGACATCAATCCTGATCAACAACAAGATTTGTAAACAGTTTGCCTGTTTCAGCAAATAATTATTATTATAATGAAACACTTACGTAGAATTTGGTGCACGAACAAAACAAAATGGAATATCCTAGTCCGTTCCTTTCTCCTTGGTTGCACTTTTAAGCAGAACAAAAATGTAACATTTATAACCTCAAGTTGTCCTAAAATATTTTTAAACGACCCAAATATGAAATAGAACGCATATGATGTGTTCCATTTTATGATAGTACATACATCACAAATGTCATTATGCTACCTTATTTTGACTAATAGATTACCATTTACAACATCTACCTTCGCTAAGACATGTCAAACATAGAAGCAAGCTTACTGGAAAATGAGAGAACTAGCTATGAGGGGAGGGAATTCCGAATTGGTCGCGAGGACCAACTTCAGCCCTCTGATAAATTTTGAGTTCTCAAGACAAGGATAATGAAATGGGAAAGGGTGACCCCAGAGGCTCAGAGGTGGACAGGATTTGAAATTAAAGGGAGAAAAACATTTATTAAATGCCTCATTTTTCTCGGGGAAAGGAAATTGATAATTATGCTGACAAAACTTGAACAAAACAAACCAATTGATACGGATTGGTGCAAGAAAAACTATGATTGTCCAACATTGTATCATCCCAAACAACATCTACAATAGTGATGTTAGACTCTCTTCAAATTCACATTGAGTAGTATTGATACAGATTTAAGTCAACAGCAACATGTAAAGTAGCATCGAATACAGGAAACAACAACGAAGATAGGCAGTACTTACATGTGACAGTAAGAAAAACTACCAAAATTCAACAAACGAAGTACATATTCAGAATTACTATAATCTAGAACTTGGCATAGAAGTAATTACTATAATCTACAACCAAATATGAACCAGTCAAATAAAAACCATTCCTCCTAATGCTTCCACACCTGTCCAATTTTATCACTGTTATACCAGTTCTGCCTATAGAGCTCTAATTTTAATCAAGATCCTTTAGAGCAATATCCAACTAAATACAACATACATCATTGTCTAATTCTAAAACTAATAATGATGTAATCAATCATGAAATATTTTGCAATAAGAAGAAATACTGAGTTGATTGAAAGTCTTCATCTACATAACCAATAGTCTAAGAAGAAATACATCACAATACAACAATAACCAAGTCTTAAGTCACAAAGATCGGCCCTATTTTATGTTGGCTACAATTAAGTCACAAAACGAACATAAAATCCTACATGAAGAAGCTATAGGAAATCCGAAATCTACGGAAAACTATTTAAAACCGGAGCTACAAATTTACTAAGAAAGCCTAAAGATATCATGGACTATCTATGATCATATCAAGTTGGCAAAATCATTACAAAAATTAGAAGATTAATTTATTTTAAAACGTTACACGATACACAAATCATAAAACTAACATCAACACGAAGAACATAAATCTATTTTTAAAAAAAGCCCCTCCGAAGATTTACCAATAATACAAAACCCAATCCAACTAAACTTTAGCGGCCAAATTTACCGTTTCAGGAAACAAACAGCATATCATAGGGCATGAAACATAAATCGCAATTAAATTAAGGATAGAACCTAGAAACTTCATTACCCCAACATTATTAGCCTCCCAGATCTTGTGGACTCCATAATCAACAGCCTGCAACCAAGTATTGAAATCCTCAGCAAAAGAAAGTTAAAACAAAAAATTACCTAAATTGAAAAAGAAGAGGAAGTAACGAACCCGTTCTCCGAGGAAGGCGCCAGCGATGACAAAAGTAACATAGACAGAGTTGCGACGCATAACAACCTTGTAAAGGCTTTCGAAAATTCCTCCACCTCTTCTTCTAGCAACGGCTTCCATGGCGATTGAGTTTGCAGATGCACCTCGCTTCGATTCACCAATCTAGGTCTAGGTTACCTTTGTCTTTTTCACTCACTGTTCTATTTTTCTTCCTTCTCCCACGCCAAGGAAAACTGAGATCGTATCACCGTTTCACACGGACTTTACGGGCCCACTCGGACCGCTTTGTCTGCCCAATTCGCTCTTAATGGGCTGGGTTGAAGTCCTTCTTCACATTCCACGAGTGCGGAAAAAAAAAACCAAAAGACTAACCCTTTTTGTTTTTGTTATGATATCTTGAATTGTTTTTTTAATTCCGTATTACTTTATTAATTTGTTCTGTTTCAAAATAGTTTAATTTTAATTTGTGATAAGCTCTACTTGAAAAAGGTGAATATTTGTATTAGAACATTCATAATACATTACATGATTTTGCAACATTCTTTTAGCAATTCATAATTCAATTTCTTGCATGCAAGATATTGTTAAAACTGAAAAATCATGAAAATGGAGATCAAAGCATAATTTAACCAAATAATAATTACTAAATAAAAAATTAAAATGTATTCAGTGAACTGAAAAATATTATGTTTATAAAAATATATTAAATCACAATCTATGCTGTTAAGATTGCTCACCATTGAAATCCTCTAAGTTTTACCAGAAGTTAACCATATTTAAAGGAATATATAAAGGTTTAATTTGATTATGGGTTAGAAAAATGTTAAATAAAGTTATTTATAATATTTTAGTTAGCAACTTTACATCCTACAAAATTCAAAGATTAATTTTAGATACGAGAATGAATTCTTTTTTCATAAAATATTTGTATTTCTATATAAGGGCATTCAAGTTTTAATAAAGATATATCCCAACACAATTTGCCAAAAGTGCAGTTGGTACTAGAGGGAACACCTGGCTTCCTTACATAGCAATCTGGATTGCTAACTTTACAAACAGTCATGCAAAAAAAAAATTACAAAATTGGTTTTGCAGTGTGATAAATTGATAATCTTTGTTCACCTGATGCAGGGAAATTATGTTCCAAAATGAATCTTCCTTCATCTTGCTAACCTGTATTTACCTTTAAGTCAAGAATGTATCCAAATTTTGTATTTAGTGTACTGGTCACGAACCACCATTGAGTGTCTTAAGATCGTACCAATGAGATTAATCTCACTAAACAACCAGAGATATTCCTTACCCTAATGTTTGTAAAATAACAGACATCAATTAAATTTGGAAAAACTAAGTGCATTTCTGGATTAATTAAGTTTCAGATATCCGCATTGTCCCAAGAAAAAACATTCAGGTAAAATTGCAATAGAAGTTGTTTCGGACACAAATCAATCCAGACACGTACTAAAATGTGTAGAGATAGTCATACCTAACTGCAACCATTGAACATCATTAAAATACTTACTCTCACTCAACTCTTCCCATGAACAACATCATTCCACGTGCCTTTAAGGGATCAGTATGCTTGAAGTAATCTAGGATACTTAATTCAGCGAAATAACTGGAGCAGAAAAGCAAGTCAGTGTATGACTGAAATTCTGCTTCTGATTATCACTGTAATATCAATAACAGGGTTACTTTAGCATAGAAAACAATAAAAAAAACTTCTCCTCTGCATATTCTATCCATACCCACTGTGCATCAGACCCATATCACACAGGATGCTAACTTGCTCTCTTATTCCCACTGCTAGCCATGCCAACTTGGGGAAGTGATCCGTTATGGGTTTCAGTGTTTGTTTCTCTTTTTATCATTCTTAATTGCTAAAAAGCATTAGATCATTTTTGCATGAGGAAAAAATAAATATTCAAATAGGCTGCGTTGTGAGATAAGCCGACATACACATCCAAAGATGACATTGGTAGTGGTGGTGATGGTGCTGCTACCGCCGCAATATGCAGATGAACTGAATTTACAGACACTAGATTAAATGAGACTCTAATATAACTAAACACCAAAATAAACCGACACTAAACTCCAAATATCTCTTGTAATTGCAACTACCACAACAACAGCTTCCTACACATCAGTTATCACTAGCTATAGTAACTGTACGGCAAAACGATATTTGTTAAACCGACTCATTTAATTTGACATATCCAGCGTTCAAAACACATCTCTGCAAAATTAAAGCCCAACACACAATAAAGTTGAAATGAAAGTGTAATAGAATGGTTTTAATCTAACCCATGTTAACAAATAAAAAAGATGAACAACTCTCTGAAGAGTAGTGGCAGTAGGATCAAAACTGCATAAGAATCAAATAGCATTTTAGGTTTAGTAACAAATGCAAAATTATATATGTCCAATTTCGTCAGAACACTTGACAACCAAAGAGAAAAGCAGATTAAGAACACCCTAACTATCACATGGTAAAGAATTCAAAGCAAATTAAAAATCAATAGAGCAAAAAGTTGACAAGGAAATACAATCACATTCCTTTTTTGGCACCAACAACACCATTTACTCTTATCAATTCAACAACTTTATTGTAAACTGGGGATATGGTACAGTGAAATACAAGAAGTATTACGATGAATGAAGTTAAAATACTAACAAAATAATTAGCAAAACATTCTAAAAAGTTAAAAATCCTCATCCATCTTGAACACATGTGCCCCTCCATTACCGTTCAAGCTAGACATAACGGAAGCCTTCTGATAGTCCCCAACGCGCTTTTCAAAGAAGTTAGTTTTGCCCTGGAGAGATATAAGCTCCATCCAGTCAAAGGGATTCTGAACACCGTACACCTTCCCGCATCCAAGCGCACCCAGCAACCGGTCCGCAACAAACTCAATATATTGACTCATTAGCTCCCCGTTCATCCCCACCAACGCACAGGGAAGCGCGTCGCACACAAACTCTCTCTCTATGTCAACCGCTTCGCGCACAATCTCCTTCACGCGCTCGTCGGTGAGCTTCCTCCTGAGGAGAGAGTACAAGAGGCACGCGAAGTCGCAGTGAAGCCCTTCATCTCGCGATATGAGTTCGTTGGAGAAGGTGAGGCCGGGCATCAAGCCGCGCTTCTTTAGCCAAAATATCGAGCAGAAGCTGCCGGAGAAGAAGATTCCCTCGACGCAGGCGAAGGCGACGAGGCGCTCGGCAAAGGAGTCGGTGGCATCGATCCAGCGCAAGGCCCATTGGGCCTTCTTGGCGACACAGGGGATGGTATCTACGGCGCGGAACAGGTGATTCTTTTCGGTGGAGTCTTTGATGTAGGTTTCCAAGAGGAGACTGTACATCTCGGAGTGGATGTTCTCGATGGCGATCTGGAAGCCGTAGAAAGCACGGGCCTCGGCGGCTTGGATTTCCTTCATGAAGCGGGCGGCGAGGTTTTCGAGAACGATGCCGTCGGAGGCGGCAAAGAAGGCGAGGACGTGGGTGATGAAGTAGCGCTCGCCGTCGGTGAGGGAGTCCCAGTGGCGGAGGTCTTGGGAAAGATCAACCTCTTCGGCGGTCCAGAAAGAGGCTTCGGCTTTCTTGTACATTTCCCAAATTTGGGGGTATTGGATTGGGAACATGCAGAACCGGTCGGGGTTCGGGGCCAGGAGTGGCTCTTCGGGGATCGCAGGCATTGTCGTGTTCTTGAATTGAAGCTGTTTTCAAATTTGAGAAGAGAATTGAGAATCTGGTTGGTGCTTGAGGGAGGAGATTGAGGGTTTATATAGAGAGAAATTTGGGTTTCAGTTTTTGAATTTTGGAAGGAAAAAAAAAAAAGAGATAAAGCGGGTGATTTTAAAATTTTGAGAAATCTTGCGGGAGAAGGAGGGACGGGGCAATTTAGGTATTTCCTGAAAAGAAAAATCTCGTGACCATCGGGCGTTGTTTTACGAAAGTGCCCTTGGAGAGACAAATACTAGAAGAATATAGGAGAGAGAAAGTAGTCTTAAGAGGTTAAAGTGATTTAGCAAAGAAAGTTTAAATTCTATCGTATAATACTTTTATTAACTTTTATTTTCAATTTTATTATCGGTTAAATAAGTATTTGTACCTTAACTTTAATTGAATTTTAAAATTAGTTCATTTTGAAATTTTAGATTAATTTAGTTATTTATCTTTTGAAATACGTAAATTTAGTCATTTTTATCAAATTTTGTTAGATTTATATGATATTTCGTACGCATTTTAAAATTGTACTTGAGTTGTTTATATTGTTTGACACATTTTTACTTTAATGTTAAGTCAAATACTATTATGAAACACGTTTAAAATGTCAAATAAACTTAACAAAATTTGATTAAAATGACTAAATCCACGTATTTCAAAATATAAAAGACTAAATTGGTCCAAAGTTTCAAAATTTACTGAAAGTTAATGACCAAAAACATATTTAACCCTTTTATTATTATTACTCTGTACAGTCATTGAACATCACTTATAGAAAATATTCAAATCTATATAGTTACGTACTTACGCAAGAAATTTGAAAATGCAAACGTATTTCAAAATATAAAAGACTAAATTGGTCCAAAGTTTCAAAATTTACTGAAAGTTAATGACCAAAAACATATTTAACCCTTTTATTATTATGACTCTGTACAGTCATTGAACATCACTTATAGAAAATATTCAAATCTATATAGTTACGTACTTACGCAAGAAATTTGAAAATGCAAAATTATGAAATTTTAAATTATAATATAAAATATTATAAATCATATAAATATATATGAAATATTATGGATGTTAAAAAATTTTAAGAATTTTGAAAATATAAAATATATAATATATATAAAATAAATATATATAAAAAAATGTTATTTTATTTTATTCATATTATATATATATATATATATATATATATTAACCGAATATAACATATAAAATATTTATAATATCTTAATATTGATTTTTTAATTTTAAAATAATAACCAATTTAAATAAAAAAATATTAAATAAATAGTTTCAATCATGAGTTATATAATAAATTTTACAAAGAGATCAAACAAATTATGAATAAGGTTGTTTTACAAAGAGTGTTATTGAATTTCATGATATTAAATTTAAAATTGTTATGAATAAAGTTGAAGTTAACCTATTTGATGTTATCAACCTTATTTATCATTTGATCAGTTAAATTAAGCTCAATGTATGTTTTTCACCTTTTTTCGCATGTTAACAAATAGTCAATCGACAATTATAGATGAATCAAGTAAAACTAGTCGTCAAATTTTTTTTTAAATAAAATTACAAAATTATTGATATTATAACTTTTTCCTTCCCAAATATGAATTAATACTAAATTCAAATTTAAATGAATAAAGACTCAAAGATAATATTATACTCTTGTTAATACTAAAATTGTTATGACTAACATTATTTGGTATGAATTTAGCAAAATTCTCTTTTTATATCTGTCTTGTTTTCTTTATTTATGTTTTGTGTTAACATATTTTACCAACAAATTGATTGATTCCAAGTTTTACATTATAATTCATTTCTGGAGTGGTTTACAGATTATGTGAGACGTGTAGTTTTGAAAATTAATTAAATGGATAAATTAGTTATCAGCTTTCCATTGTGATTTTTATTCATATTAGTCTAATTAGTCATATTATCAAATTCAATAACATTGAATATGGTTTTTTCTTTTTTATTATTCAACATTCAAGATGTTTAACGTTGTATGTAACATACAAACACGATTTTTGTTAAACAAATATTAAAAACATGTTTAAAAACGTGATTCTACGTTAAGATACGATAAGTATTTTTTTTTTTCAATTTGTTATTTCAAGAAAGTAATTAATTTTATGAACTTA
>Ga0099823_1009197_pt1 | contig 10032 bp, 6 predicted proteins | sample CowpearedBW_FD_76831 | JGI IMG/M metagenome (GOLD analysis project Ga0099823, IMG submission 76831) | Root nodule microbial communities of legume samples collected from California, USA - Cow pea red BW | ecosystem: Host-associated > Plants > Roots > Nodule | place: USA: California | collected...
AATTGAGATGGATATGTCAAATGTTGATTCCAGGTTGCTGCCACAACTAACAGAGAAATTGATGGACACATTCCCAATTACCCTAGCTTGCCACCCCAGTTAATTTGTCAACTGCACAATGTTACAATGCATGTGGGTATACTATGTTTTCCTTTTAGTTATGTATGTGATTGAGCTATGGCTGCCTACTGTTAAGAGTAAACTCAGTGAAGTGTACATGTGTTAATTTTCAGGCAGATGTTGAAACGGATGAAGTGTATGCTCAAATGACATTGCAGCCTTTGACTCCGGTATCCTGTTGTTCTTTGATGAGTTCAGTGTATGAGTTATGAACCTCTATGATTCTGCAACTGAGCTTTCTTTTTTAACTTTGGATGTAGCAAGAGCAGAAAGATACATTTCTTCCTATGGAATTGGGAATTCCCAGTAAGCAGCCATCAAATTATTTTTGCAAGACATTAACAGCCAGTGATACCAGTACACATGGAGGATTCTCTGTTCCTCGCCGTGCTGCTGAGAAAGTTTTCCCTCCACTGGTAAGGTTCATATTTTACATGTGTTTGGCTCTGGTTCGGTATTGATGCATTTATCTCATATATGTGCACCATACAGGATTTCTCACAGCAGCCACCAGCACAGGAACTGATTGCCAAGGATCTGCATGATGTTGAATGGAAATTTCGGCATATTTTTCGAGGTAGGATTCTAGTTCTTTATTGATTCAAGTGTATGATCTAGTTAGGGACTCTCTCATTAGACTTTGGGGCAAGGCACTTTAGTAGTCAGCACTCTCTTGAAGATCTTAATGATTTTTAATCTGAAAAGTCCTTATACTCTTTTTCAGTGTATTTTAAATAAGTTTTTGTATGTTGTAAACTGTAATGTGGTCCCTGATCTTGATTTTGTCAGGTCCCTACAAGCACTTAATTAGAAGTGTTTGAAATTACAATGACTCCTTTATAATTATAGAACTATAAGGGGGACCTATTCAAAACATTGTAAGAGTACAGGGAAGTACTAAAGATTAATGTAGCCTATCATAATGGCATAAGAGATGGGAAGCCAACTGTGTGTACTCGTGTTAGATATGTTTTGCTTACTACTTGCTAGATTTGTTTCTTCTGTATATTTCACAAATTTAACTGATGTGCATGCAAACCATCAACTGTATCAACACAACTTTATGACCATATCTCAATCCTCTACTTAGTATTTTAGTAATTGCTAGTTGTTCCATGCAAGAGAAAAATAGGCCAGTAAATGTAATGATCATTTTCGTTCAAACGATTCATTTTTTCATTTCCTTGATTTATTTTTTTCATGAATTTGCCTGTCTACCTTTTGGTTTGAGTTAAGCATTCTACTTTAACAGTAGCATTAAACTTTGTTGTTAAAATTGGAGATGCGAACTAGTGTCATTATTAAATTTACTACTTACACATGATCACAAGCTTACAATATGTTGCATTCATATTATTGCAGGACAGCCGAAACGGCACCTCCTTACTACAGGCTGGAGTATATTTGTTAGTGCCAAGAGACTCGTGGCTGGAGATTCTGTGCTTTTCATATGGTACTTTAACCTCTTTAAGCGATATTTTGTTGCCCCCTATAAAACTGGACATTGATTCTTTTTTTTTTCTTTTCCTATGTATTTTTACATTTAGGAATGAGAAGAATCAGCTTCTTTTGGGAATACGACGTGCCAATAGACCACAAACTGTAATGCCATCATCGGTTCTATCCAGTGACAGCATGCACATTGGACTTCTTGCCGCTGCTGCCCATGCTGCAGCGACCAATAGCTGTTTTACCGTGTTTTATAATCCGAGGTTCTGAATGTTGTTTAAGTTTGTACTCATGAAATTCTTTCTCAAGTAATTATAATGGTTTTTTAATAGTTACATCATTGGCAGGGCTAGTCCATCTGAGTTCGTCATACCACTTTCAAAATATATCAAAGCTGTGTACCATACACGTATTTCTGTTGGTATGCGTTTCAGGATGCTATTCGAGACTGAAGAATCAAGTGTCCGCAGGTACATATCAGTAGTTTCTATTTTTCTTTAAACAACCATAGTATTTTTGCTGTTGAAAATCTAGAGACATTTCTTGTGACTCTTAGACTAGTTAGTTGTATTTTCAGAGATAGACATACTTATGATACAGAATCTTTGCCTTTTAAATAAATGAAAATAGTAAAGCTTGCCTTTGCCTATAATGAGGTTGATATGTTGCATGTATATGATGGATGGATACAAGTTATAAAAGCTGTGTAGGAATTGATATGGTGAGCAATATCATATAGGTCTACTGCATAGTTGGCTAGCCCTTACTTAGAATGTGAGAGATAAAACTTTAGCAGCTGCAATCTGAAGAAATGATAATCCAAAATCCTGGGGTTTAATTTGAAGACAGTGGAGACCAGTGGAAAAATATTATCCTCTGGTAATGCTATGGTATACATTTGCTTCATTTACTTATCAATGTGTCATCTTTGTTTTTTAAGGTACATGGGTACAATAACTGGCATAAGTGATTTGGATTCTGTTCGGTGGCCGAATTCTCATTGGCGCTCTGTCAAGGTAAGGAAGAAAACGTAGCTCTCTAGTCAAAAGACTATTTAGCAATAATTACTGATTCACAATTATACTCCTTTGATAAATACATTGCATAAGGATGCAGTCATTTTAGATATCTGACCAGATTTAATTATAATATCTAACCCTGTTTCATATAATATAACTTGATATTTTATTCTTATCAAACCATAAGTTTTATGTAATACCGCCTCCATCGTTTTTGCAGCATTAGTTTCCCTTCATCTATCACCTCAAATAACCCTTCGTTGAATCAGAGCTTATGAAGTTTTGAATATTGAATTTAATATCTGTGTGGTTCCTCCTACTGTATCCCCCATTAAATGAAAGAAAAAAGAAGTATACTATCAATCATAGGCTTCTGTATGACTTTAACAAATGAATGTTCAATTAAGAAAGGGGTCAGTTGAAAGCTATGAACAACTTAATTTGTTTTTGAAAAGCCATTGTAGTATTGTCTTGCTTGATCACAGGGAAGGGAATTATAGACTCAAATCTAGTCTATTTCTCATTTTCTCTTATCATGTGTTTTTGCTCTGATTCCTTTTATTACTACTACTACTACTACTACTACTACTTCTACATAAATAAGGGAATGTTATGCATAAATGGTGATTTGTGATTGTACGAAAGATCAGTCTATGGCAATAGCATTTTAAAAGTATCAGTACTTGATTTCATTAGATGTTTTAAAATAATTGCTGTTGCTTGATCTTTGTTCTGCTGTGCTAGGTTGGTTGGGATGAATCAACAGCTGGGGAGAGACAACCACGAGTGTCTCTGTGGGAAATTGAGCCATTGACAACATTCCCTATGTATCCATCATTATTTCCCCTTAGACTGAAACGTCCATGGCATCCTGGCTCCTCATCTCTGCATGGTATTTTTATTCTCTCAATGCTTTATTTTTTTAAGATTTTGTTCTAACTACTACCCACTAGATTGTTAGTGAGATACGACTTGTTTTTTTAATGAAAGGAGATTTTATCGCCAAAAGGAGGGATGACAAGATTCATGAATAAGTATCCTCCCAAAACAGTGAAAAAATCCTTTTTTTGGACTTTGATGGGGCATGGATTGGCGTTAGACATTATGTAACTAGAAAATCTCAAATTTTACAAAAAAATGAAATTATTCCTAGTATCGTAAATATGGTGTTGTGGTCTCATTCATCCCTTATCTTACCTAGCAAATGACACGGTTGTTTTGAGCATCTACTTTTTGTGTCCTTTCTTTACTAAATCTTGTTACAGATGGTAGAGATGAAGCAAGTAATGGACTGATGTGGCTGAGGGGTGGACCTGTTGAACAAGGTCTCAATTCGCTAAATTTTCAAGGAGCTGGTATGTTGCCCTGGATGCAGCAGAGAATGGATCCCACTTTACTAGGAAGTGATCAGAATCAACAGTACCAAGCCATGTTGGCTGCTGGGTTGCAGAATCTAGGTAGTGGATATCTCATGAAGCAACAAATGATGAATTTTCAACAGCCTTTCCACTATCTTCAGCAATCAGGAAACAGCAATTCTCCTTTGCAACTTCAGCCGCAGCAATCAGTTCAACAATCTGTGTCTTCTAACATGCTGCAGCCACAACAAGCCCATGTACTGACAGAAAACCTCTCTCAGCACCTACTTCAGAAGCCACACAACAATCAAGAAGTCCAAGCACAACAGCAGCAGCATTCTTATCAAGAATCGCTCTTGATTCCAAGTGATCAGCTCCATCAGAGACAACACTCCGGCGTTCCTTCACCGTCGTATTCTAAACCAGATTTCTTGGATCCGAGCATGAAGTTCCCTGCTTCTGTTTCCCCCGGACAAAACATGCTTAGTTCACTTTGTCCTGAAGGAAGTGGAAATCTCTTGAATTTATCAAGGAGTGGTCCTTCCTTGCTGAGTGAACAGTTACCTCAACAGCAATGGACTCAAAAGTATGCACCTGTGCAGGTCAATGCTTATGGAAGCACTGTGTCGCAGACACAATATTCTGGAAAAGATTCTGCAATGGTGCTACCACATCTTAACTCAGATGCCCAAAATTCAACTCTATTTGGTGTCAATATCGATTCATCTGGCCTTCTTCTTCCCACCACAGTCCCTGGTTACAGCACCTCATCTGCGGATACTAATTCATCAACAATGCCACTAGGGGAGTCTGGTTTCCAGGGTTCTCTATTTGGTTGCATGCAAGATTCGTCAGAGTTGTTGCAAAGTGCAGGGCATGTTGACCCACAAAACCAAACTCAAACCTTTGTGAAGGTATGAATTTCAAGTACCCTTTGGCCTTTTCAAGTATGATTTTCTTATACTAAAACAAAGTTGTTTAATTTTATCATTCAACAGGTATACAAATCAGGGTCAGTTGGGCGCTCACTTGACATATCCCGGTTCAGCAGCTATCATGAACTGCGTGAGGAATTGGCTCAGATGTTTGGAATTGAGGGAAAGTTGGAAGACCCTCCTAGATCAGGCTGGCAGCTTGTGTTCGTCGACAGGGAGAACGATGTTCTTCTCCTTGGCGACGATCCGTGGGAGTAAGTACCAGATTCAATTGTTCTACTTTTTACTCAATGAGCTAGCATTGTGATTGACATGTTTCATCCCTTATTTCTTCAATGGTCTGTGTTTTACATCTTGCAGATCATTCGTGAATAATGTTTGGTATATCAAAATACTTTCACCTGAAGACATTCAGAAAATGGGGGAACAAGCAGTGGAATCCCTTGCTCTAGGTTCAGGACAGAGGCTCAATGGCACTGGTGCTGAGTCTCAGGACATTGTTTCTGGACCACCATCAATTGGCTCACTTGAATACTGAGATAATTGAAACATGTATTCCTCTAGGCTCCATGGTCTAGAGAATTTCTGTGCATGTTTTATTGCTTTGGTTCTTGTGTAGGATCAGTTCCCCCATTTCACCACCTTTTATTGTTTCTATCAGCATTGAAGAAAATATATATATTTATGATGAAAAAACTTAGGACATGCTTGTGTGCCAATTTGAACATGGGGCACTGCAAGCTAGAGTTAGTGTTGCTGCTATTTTAGCATAATATTTGATTAAACTTTTGCATGAACTAATGTACTCTAGATAGGAAACTAGAGAAAGCTGTTTATGCTTGAACTGTCTCTGTATTCTACAATGGCATTTGTATGAGTAGTATTTTACTATGTTGTCGTCAAAATCATCACCTACCTTGTACCATTGAGATGTCTCTGAAATGTTACTATGTTGTTGCAACATAATGTTTTTGCAGGGTTTAGTTTCTTACAAATATTTGAACCTTTTAATCTTTTTTTTCTTCTAAATAGTTACTCTCTACGCAATACTTACTGGCTATATTTTATCGATGGATTTGTGATAAAATGTAAAAACTAAATGTTTTTCTGTATTCGGGTTTGGATTATGGCCGATCGCAATTTCTGGGTACTAAAGTTTTTGTGCGAAAGTTAGTGCTTATGATGACTGATAGGAAGTTGTTAACAGGAAATTAAACAAAACAGTAATGTTAAAGAGGAAACAGGTGAATGCAAGAGTAAATTATGAACATTTTTTAAGTTCTGCAATTCAAGAAAACTTTTTTTTTTTTAATCTTCATACTTATCTCTCCATTAATTACTTTAAAACATCAAACTAATTTCTTTTTTTCTTTTATTTTTCGTTAACATTAAATGTATGGAAAAATATTGCAATGGGAATCCTTGTAAAGAAAGTTACTATTGTAAATATGGAAAAATATGAAATAGCTTAACAACATCTTATAAGTGATTATTAGTGTTGTAAAGACCCAGTTAATGTGTTTAAAAGCAGAAATAATTTAAATGAAATTAAGTTTAAATAGTTAATTTTGTTTTTATTTATAAGCTATTGAAATAATAAAATTTTTATATTTCATCTCTTTTAAATCACTTTTACCCTTAAACATATCAATTAGCTTCTTACAAATCTTACTGTAAAATTTTAAATAAAAAATAATTTAACAAAACCTTAGAAAGTTATGCAACTTACCCCTTTACTTTTTCTTTATTATAAGACTAAATCATGGTTTGTATTAATTTATCACCTTTCTGTTGAGAAAAATTTAATTCATAAGAATCATTAAAATTGAAATAACAATATAATATTACTATTTCACTTTAAGAAAAAAAAATAGTTTTAATTTATAATAATTTGTTTACCATTTTGAAGAGTAAGTGACATGAATTTTATTTCCTTCATCCGTTAATAGATGACTTAAAATGAATAAAAATACAAGTATTGATTTGATGAGAAGAAAGAAAAAATGGAATAGAAATTAAAACCCAGAAAAAATAATATCAGAATCTTTTGATTTCAAGGGTTCCGTTGTAGTCTAGTTGGTCAGGATACTCGGCTCTCACCCGAGAGACCCGGGTTCAAGTCCCGGCAACGGAAGTTTATTTTACTTTTTAATCAAAAGATCGTGGTTTGCTTCGGCTCAAAGGCTCAGAAATACTTAAAACCAAAGAGAGACACTACATTTCCACTCAAGATAGAAAAAGTAAAACATATATATTCGACAATAACTACATAAGCAGCATAATAATTTATGAATCACTCAATCAATTACGGATATCTTTCACTCTTTTATTAAAAAAGTTAGTTTTACTCAGTTTAGTATAATCCAAATAACTTTACTTTTCACTCTAGTACTCCTATCTTTTGATTTCTTTTCCTCTTTCCGCTTTACCACTTTAATTCCAAGTCTGGCAGAAATCCATAGATTACAAACACACACACACCTTACAAACCCAATATTTCACTGGTTTTCTATTTGTTGGAAAGGACAGAGTAACAATAACATTACACAAGGCTGCAGTTTTCCTCTTTACAAAACTAAAAACAATATTGCTTGCATTATTCTCAAAATGCTGATATTGACACAAACTATTAAGCAAAACTGGATACATGCAAGGCAAAAATACTGCCACAATTATTCTCAATTCCTTCTTAGTAATCATTATCAAATTGTAATCTGACTGGGCCCAAATACTTCCACTATGTTGACAGAACGAAATATTAACTTAAGCCCCCAATGAGCAAATTCTCCGAGTCAATTGATTCAGAAAATTCAATTAGTTTAGCACTAACAAGAGCCAACACTCACAAAATACATTAGAATTTACAAACTCCATGATTTCAACAATACTATTACAGAAATACAAAATCACAGATCATTCCATGGATGCAAAATGATGCAGAAGAAGCTCACGGAGGAAAACAAGAACAACCCAATTGAGAACAGTAACCAATGCACCCTTTTAACTCAAGAATATTATACCAGATCAGACCAAAACCTCTACACAGAATTAAACCCTTTCCCTCAGACAAGTAACACTATTATCGCTTAGTCATCCAAAATCACATTGAAACACCATTAGAGCGCGTTGAGTCATTCTAAATCACACTAACTCAACAATGTTATACCATAGCACATTAAACTCAGATTTTAACCCCTTTCCCCAGATTTCACGACAAAACCAATCACAAAAATAACCATTTTCATTCATAATCAATTATAGAAAAGCTGGCCATGAGTGAATTATGCAAACATCCACCCAGAGACACCCAAAATTGAGATCAGTAATCACAAATCAGCAGAACCTGCATAAAAGATAATGATGAAAAGCAACGCTTCCAAATAAAACCCGTGAGTAAATACATAAATACTACTATATATGACGACTAGTTCCATATCCAAGGCAATGATTAACGCCATAAACACCACGGTTCGCCAGTTAGAAATAAAATAACGCAAATACACCAAATTCAAAAGTAAACATGTAACATAGAAGAAGCAGACACAAATACATGGCCAAAGTTCGCACCATTCGACACTTTCTCTGTTCAATTCACCTATAATTATTAACAACCAACATCAACCACACGGTTACCCAGAGATATCCCCAATCTCGACATTAGGGGTTTTTATACTGAGCCTTTGGCAGGGGTTGGAGCGGCGGCAACGGTCTCCGGGGCCGGAATCTTGACGTATCCTAACTTTTTGGGGCTCTCGATCTCTTCATCTGAGGAGAAGTCGTCGTAGGCCGCAGCGTGGTGGCGCATGGGGAAAACAGACCAGACGAGGTACATGGTAGCGGCGGTGAGGGCTCCGCAGCCTACACCGAAGAGGAGCGCGAGGGCGACGCTGAGGATGTCCTTGGTGCGGTCGCGGAGGGAGGAGAAGTCGTAGGCGGAGGCAAACCCTAGAGGGGCGCGTGGGTTGACGCGCTCCTGCTGTGGGAGCGCGTGGGGGAAGAAAACGTCGTAGGAAGAAGGTTTGTCGGTGATGAAGACAGGGGTGAAGGATCGGATCTCGGTGATGGTGGCGAAGGTGTTGGAGTTAGGGTTGCGGAAGGAGTAGGAGGAGATTATGAAGGTCCTGCAAGGACGCGCCGTCACGGAGGTGGCGGAGAGGGTGAGGATGACGGCGGCAACGAAAACGACGGCGATCGCGACACGGGCCATGAGGGACGAAAATTTGAAATTGGAAGAGAAAATGGGAAGAGATATTGGTGTGACGGAGAAGAAAGAATTGAGGAATGGGAAAAGATAAGAAATAATCGAAAAACGAAGGACGAAGGTGGAATGGTGTGAGTTTCCTAATGGTGTAGGTTCCAATAACAAGTCAAATACTAATTATTTACACATTAATTTACCCTTTTTGAAATAAAAAAAATGCTTTGATTCTTTTCAATTTTAATAAAATTTAATTGACCAACTCGTAAAAAATAGAAATATAGTTAACTTATTCAATAATATTAAGCATTTTTTGTAAATATATACGAGGATAAATTACCTGTTCTCAAAGTAATTTATATTTTTTATTATTATTACCATTTGTTCCTTGAAATTTAAATAATTAAGATTAATTATTTTAAAAAATTAAATATTTATAAAAGATTGGAAGAAGTAAGAGAAAAGATTATGAAGATTTTCATGGCTGTTTGTTTGGAGTGAGGATAAAAAGAAGAGGAAAACGGTGGACAATTGGGAAAAAAATTCATGAATTGGGACGAAAAAAATGGAAGATATTTTGGGTGTTGGACAAGAAGAAGAAGAAAAAAAAAATAGTAGATTCCAATGACAAACTAATGGTACTTAATCTACGCAATTTGATGTGTTGATAGAGAGTAAAGAATTAAAAATTGATAAAAACAAGGAAATATATAGTGAATAAAGATAAAAATGTTAGATTTAATGATTTTGTTTGATTGATGGAAGAGAAATAGATGTTGAAAAAGAATAAATAATATAAATTAGGAGAAAGATAGAGAGAGAAATATATATATATATATATATATATATATATATATATATATATATATATATATATAAATAAAGTGGTTTAGTTTTTTATAAGATTTTTTATTATAAAGTTGTAGACACTTCAATATTAAAAGACCCACAAA
>Ga0099823_1009206_pt1 | contig 10027 bp, 5 predicted proteins | sample CowpearedBW_FD_76831 | JGI IMG/M metagenome (GOLD analysis project Ga0099823, IMG submission 76831) | Root nodule microbial communities of legume samples collected from California, USA - Cow pea red BW | ecosystem: Host-associated > Plants > Roots > Nodule | place: USA: California | collected...
AAATTGTTGAATGCTGAGAAGAATAGGGATGTGAGGGAAGAAATCGATAGCCACCATAGGAAGAGGTGAGAAAGAGAGAGAGAGCATAGTCTATCGCCAGAAAGGAGGCTGCGACCGAGAGAGCAACTGCACACACTGTACCTCTCACCGGTTCTTCCACTTCTAACTTCTTAGATCGTCTTCTTCCTCGTCAAACGTCTACGGTTCCTCTTTCCTCTTCGGCGATTGTCAGAGCATAAGAGAGCTTGTTTCATGGAACAGGTTGGTAAAGCGCTCTGCGTTTTGAAGCTTTACTTTTAGTTTCAGTTCGTCTTAGAAATACAAAAGTATCCCTGGTTCTTTCTCTCTAATTTGTGTAATTTTTTCAGTACGAGAAGGTTGAGAAGATAGGTGAAGGAACCTACGGCGTCGTTTACAAGGCTCGTGACCGCGTCACCAACGAGACCATCGCATTGAAGAAGATTCGCCTGGAGCAGGAGGATGAGGGGGTTCCCAGCACCGCCATTCGAGAGATTTCTCTCTTGAAAGAAATGCAGCACCGGAACATTGTTAGGTATATATCCGCAATTCATGCGTTTCTCAGGAATGTGGTAGTCGTCGTTTGAGCAATTCATGTGCTGACCAAGAATATTATTTGGCTGTAGATAGAAATTAGGAAATTAGGAAGATTATCGTTCACTGTGAGTCTCGATGTCTCATCATAGTGTTCATTTTATGGTGTTTGATTCTGCACAGAGCACCAATGTTGAATAGTTTAGTTAAGAATTTTAGTTATTACAGATTACAGGTGAGGTAGGAATCTGATTATTTCGTCATGGCTAAACTTGTGTAGGATGATGTTGCTGATGATTTGTGCCTCTAGTAATTGAACTGCATATAGAAAATGATACCATTTCGTGTAATTCATATTCTTCACGGTTTTGGACAAAACCTGTTTTTGGTACTCTAATTCCTTTTGACTAATGTTAATATTTGGTCGACTGGTAAAGCTGTCAGATATATTGTCTGACAAACTGTACAACTGTGAATTGTTCATTTAGGTGACATGCATCAATGATGTATGATCATTTCTGAGTTCGGCTGTTTATGTTGAAAAAAAATAGCTGTACTTAATGTTCCTGTGGTTCAGTGTCCCAGCATATTTGCACTGTACCATAAGATCTACCAAAGACCTGCTTGCTGGCTGTTGTGTATGCCACCAGAATTAGGATTGAGTGGCCCCAGAAAACCCGCAGACTATAGTTTCTTAAATTATTTTGCTTCATTCGTTGTTGTCCTAATATTATTTTTCTCTCTAGTCTTTAGTCATTTCCTTATTATCGATGGCAAATTCTGGTAATAGGTTGCAGGATGTAGTACACAGTGAGAAGCGTTTGTATCTGGTTTTTGAGTACCTTGACTTAGATCTAAAGAAGCACATGGATTCATCACCAGAATTTGCAAAAGATCTACGACAAGTAAAAGTGGGTAACATGTCTTTTCTTTTCTTTATAGATTTTCAATCCTTTTGTAACTGAAGTTATAATTATGAGAGAGACAGTAAAAACTAAATTGTAGCCCTCAAATACCTGGTTCTCTTATCTTCTTTCTTTTCTTGGCATAAATTAAATAGAGCAAATGTAAGAGCCAATGATGATTAAATAACAAGTCCATACATATTATGCATGTCTCATGAATTTGGGATGAATTACCAATTATGTGGATAGCAGTCGGTTGGTACTACTTGTCCATAAAAGTTTCTGTTTTTGAAGACAAGTGATGTGTACAATAAGTTTGGCCCCAGCATTTTGTCTTCGGCTGTTAAGTGCTTTTTAAAACTGAAGGTGCTAAAGTAATCTTAGGAACAATAAGCTACACCTATAGGTCAACTATTCTCCTGTGTTTCAGTTGAGTATCATGTTTATATATTATCTAAAATAGTGATCAGAAAAAAAGCTTTATTTTGTTTGTTCAAGTCATTACAGTTTGACAATAATGGTGTTGAACTGCTTTTTTATTTCATTAGAATTTGTCTCCTTTACTCATAGTCTGCCTACTCAATATTGAATTATACGAGGATGAGCAGATTTGTAATTTTGTATTGATTTTGCTCAGTTTACATTAACTTCCCCTTTTACTTTTTGTACACTTGGTCATCACCAACAATTTCTGCCTTATCACAACCTATTATTAATTGAGTATATTTTATTTTTATTGTGGTTGCACAACAAGATCAGCTAATTTAAATTTTAAATTGATGATTTATGCAGATGTTCCTTTACCAAATTCTCTGTGGGATCGCTTACTGTCATTCACATCGAGTTCTTCATAGAGATTTAAAACCACAGAATTTGTTGATAGATCGCAGCACTAATTCACTGAAGCTGGCAGATTTTGGACTGGCAAGGGCATTTGGAATTCCTGTTAGAACATTTACACATGAGGTTTGTTTGCTATATACTAGAGAAGAAAGTACTTATACAGAATTTTACGATTGAATGTTTTTGAACTCCAATTGTAACTTTTCTTACTAGCCTCTAAGATGCTAAAATGCAACACATCTTGAACACAGGATTGGACCTTCTCCTTCTTCTTGTCCTATATTCATTATTTATTTAGTATTCAATTGGGGAGAAGATGGCAGAGAATTAAATAAGGTGGTTTGGCCTTGTTTGTGAGAAGACTATAGATGCTTGATTGTTGTTGCTTTATTAATATTGTTTGTTAATTTCAACTTTTTTTCCTAGAAATAACTTTTGATAGTTGTTTGAGTAATAAAAAGTGATTTTTCTTCTGTATTTTGCAAGTTAACACAAGGAAATTGCCTCATTGGACTTTGAAAGATTATCGGTCTTTTTGTATTATCTATCCAACTTATAGTCAAAATGTTGCCTTTCTTATAAATTTGAAAACTTATTTTCATGAAACATTTAACATGGTAGCATGAGATTCTCAATATCGGTAGCAAGAGTGGTAGGTCCATTGTTCTTCTTGTTATTTCAGCTACATTGTGTAGTATTTATCTTTTTTAAGTGCAAATATTAAAGTTTTATTACATTGATAGATATATGGGAGTAGATTGTTTTAAAGAATATAAATATTGTGAACAGGAATAATTGTAGATGGACATCAGTACTTGAAATTATCTTATATATTTAGTTATAGTGTTGGCAATTGCTTGTAGGTAGTAACACTGTGGTACAGAGCTCCTGAAATTTTGCTTGGATGCCCTCGTTATTCTACACCAGTTGATATTTGGTCAGTGGGATGCATATTTGCAGAGATGGTAAATCAACGACCTCTCTTCCCTGGGGACTCTGAGATTGATGAATTGTTTAAAATATTCAGGTGAATACCTTCTTTCTATAATTTCTATTGTTCTTTGGAAATCATTATTTTGTACTCGTTAAGTGAATATTGTTGGAAAATCCCAACCTAGCACAACGTGTCAACGTCCTGAATAATTTCTTCATAGCACTTTTAGGAGGAAAAAAAAAAAGAAAAGCTTTCTGTAGAAGCTAAAATTATCTAACGCAAAAGTTAAAAATAAGAATTTAGAGATATTGTATAAAAGCGTTTCTACACATTAACTTGTGAATTAGTTGACTTTAACTTATTAATAGTTTATTTATTGCTGTATTAAGCAATATTAGGCAACACATGTCGTTTGCACCTACAAATCCAAATATATTGGTTAGAGTAAATAATTTTTATTTTCTTTATTTCATTTTAACAACTATAAATCTTTTATCTATATAAAGAGATTTTCAGTTATATATTCATATTCATTCAATACAAAAGAAAAATAATTTATAGTTCTTCTTGATTGGTTCCTTTTTTTTGTACATGGTTACAGCGCTGATTGTGTATGTCACGGAAAGGGCTACCTATGAAGGATTATGACCATTAGGAAGTTGGGTGAAGTGTCACTAAGTAAAGTTTTGTAGGGTGAAGTTCGCTGAAATGCCAATTCTTAACGGTGGTACTGTGATAGTTACTTGGCTGTTGAGATGCCCAATTACTATAACAGGTACTATGAGATGCCTATGTCCCACATTGAGTAGTATGAGACGGTCCATAAGGTATCCAAGCATTTGGTTCCCCTTCTGATAGCTAGCTTTTGAGGGTGGATTTCCCAAGTGGGATCTTATCAATTGGTATCAAAGTTGATGATTTCTTGGCAGCTTGCTTAAGCAAGTGTGATATTGTGAGTGATGGATCTGTAATTTGTGTCCTTGTATTGAAAATCTTCCTAATAGGGTTACCATTGTGGTCCACAGTGCAAGTTAGGGCTACCATTAAAGTATTTGTGGTTAAAAATGCTTTCCTAAAAGGGAACATACCTATATGGAAGGGTTGACTTGAGTAGATTGTTGGCATTCATGAGTGAGTTAAAGTACCATATCATGTAGAAATAGACAAGTTGAGCAACATATAAGTGAGAAAAATTCATACATTGTCTTAAGGTTTTGAATTGAAAGTGGTACCATGTTTCATTTGTGGTCGACTTGTAGCCTATTGCTGAATATCTCTTGTTTCAAGTTATTCTTGGAAAACTGAGAAATCTAAGCACGTGTGAAAATTCAAGTTATGTTTGAACACTTGAGAAGTTTAAGCAGTGACCAAATAGTGTGAAAATCCAAGTTATGCTTGGTCAGTTGAGAAGTCCAAGTAGTACAGTAGTTGTGTGAAAATCCATATTATGCTTGGTTAGTTGTGAAGTTTAAGCAATGTGAAAATCCAAGTTATGCTTGGTCAATTGAGAATTATAAATAGTGACTTAGAAGTATGAAAATCCAAGTTATACTTGATCGATTGAAATATCCTTTGAATTATGCATTTGTGTATTTTTATTTGTGCTTTATTCATTCATCTTTTATCCTGGGAGTGGATGCGAGTCTTTGCAAGAGGGTCTCTATGGTCTTCTATCTTGGCCTTGGAGGTTATATAGCGGAATTCTTGTCTATAAGTAGGATGAGGGGTCACCATACCTTGTTATACTACCCTGATTGACTTCTAATTGATTACATTCTAGTTGAGAATGGATTGTGAGGGTCTTTGATTCGGTCCATGTACTTCTGGATTCCTTGTTATGTGAGTGCTTTGTGCGAACTTTTAAGAACAGTACATTCATTATTTTTTTCTCTGTTCCCACAAAATTGTTCCATACGAGGAGAGGTGTCTAACTTTAGTTTGATTTGGGTTGGTGCAGTTTTGGAAAATATGAACCCAACAATTGAACAATTAAAGATTGGGTTTTATCAGTTTGGTTTGTGTCGGACTTGATTGTGTAAAAAACTGAATATGTTTTGTTGGTTTCATTTATATCATTAGGTTTATTGGATTGACGTTGACCTAATCCATTACACCCTTTGGGAACTGTAGATTTCAGCTTTGAAAGACAATTAAGAATACTATTGGATCCCTCATCTGGGTTTCAGTTAAAAATAATTTTTTGGGATGATTCATAGCTTCATTGGGTCTCTTTCAGGTCGTTGTAGGATAAATTGGGCACAAGCCTCAAGCACCCATGTCAGTCAAGCAAATAAAATAAATAGAAAATTTGCTTTTTATATTATACTTGACGAGGATGAGCCTTGGCACAATGGTAAGGTTGCTTGCATTGTGGGTCACAGGTTCAAATCCTGGAAAGTAAATAGCCTCTCAACTTGTATATTCAATCATCTTTTTTTATATGCTTTTTTGCATATTCAAATAATTAGAGCCTCAGCTATATTATATTTGTTTGTTCTACACTTTTACCCATCGGAGTTTTCGTTGTGTCTGGCCTGGACTATTTTGCATACTTTTGGTCGGACCATCTACAGTCTACCACTACTGCATGAGGGGTGAAGCCCCAATATTGTAAGGTAGGTGATTATTAATCATCTGCCTTAGGTGTGAAATGTTTGTACCTGCTATATCTTCTTTTTTAATCAATGCTTCCTTTAAATTATCAATAATACATGGATTTAAAGTTTATAGTATAGAAACTGTTATATATTGGAATCTATATAATGCAAACAATGCATTCTTTTGCTTCCAAACAGGCATGTAACAAATAAATAAACAAAGCTGCATAATGTATGCTTATATTTTGACACATCGTTCCTTGTATGAAGAATCTTGGGTACTCCAAATGAAGATACGTGGCCTGGAGTGACATCATTGCCTGATTTTAAATCAGCCTTTCCCAAGTGGCAGGCGAAGGTGATTAAATAGATTTCATCACTGCCCAATTTTGTCATCACTAAAAATTGAATTTAGTCTTATTTTGTGCTTTGCAGGACCTGAAAACTGTCGTTCCAAATCTTGAGCCAGCTGGTCTTGATCTTCTTTCTGTAAGTCTAACATCATGTGTATCATTTTTAAATAATAAAATAGTATTTTTTTTAAACCATTATGCTGATAAGATGTGACCATTAGTTATATATTTCGTCATTAGTGAGGTGAAAGGAATATTTTTTTCTGTTGAGAAAGGGCATAAAACAGAAGAAAATGCATTTTGAAGCAGTAATAGTAATCATAAGTGTTAGATGGTAATCTTTCTCACTAGGCTCTAGATGATGAGAACAACCTATAATTGCCCCAACAAATCTGCTTACAAGCTTAGAAACTTTTCAAATTAGTTGGAAGGCCAACCATGCCAAATGGTGATTCGTCTCAAATAAATTTACTGGATTTCATAGATCGTGATTTCATAGATCGTGATACACCAACCAGCTTTACCACCTGTAGGGTGTGATAATTTGGTCACAATTTGTTCATGTCCAGTACTTATATTTAACTTAGTGAAAGGTCCCGTGACATTTAGGCCCCATCTTTATTAATTTTCAATTCATATTTTGAATGAGCTTTTTAATAGATATTAACTAGTATTTTTAGCTTGTGTATTATACTGAAAAAATGCATACCTTTACGTGATTAAATTATAACTGTAGTGAAAATTTATAATAATAAATATTCTGATTAATTTTTTATATAAATAAAATTGAGAATGGGGAGAATGAGAGTCACACTTTTTAATTTTTATTCTAATTGTTAATAGTTTTCATAGATTTGTTGTGGTGCTTACTTGGGTGCATTTATGTTGTCGTATTCCAGCGCATGCTTCACTTGGATCCCAGCAAAAGAATTACTGCCAGGAGCGCTCTTGAGCATGAATACTTCAAAGACATTAAATTTGTCCCCTGATTACTTATCTTCAAGGTTGGGGTGTCTATATTAGTATATGTAGCATTTACGCGTTTTGACTCAGAAATGTGTGCTACCCTTGCTTTTTTTACTTCAATGCTTAGGGACAGAATAATATTTCATTTATTTGTTACTTACATATTTTAGATTCAGCTTGAGTGTGATCTTATTACCTATTACCCATTTCGTGTTTTAGACTCAGTGCACTGCAAACAAGCAAATTTAGTTTGCTTTGTGTTACATTCATACCTAGTGCTGAATGCTGCATGTAAAACAAATATGTACTTCCCTACGCTACACCTCTTTGGGGTACTAAATTTCTATACTCTAGATTTTTGGATTGTAAAATTTAAAAGCATGTTAAGAATTGCACAATATAGAATAACTTTTTAGATCTAAAAATACATATTACACTGCATAATTCAATATTTCAGATTACAAAATTTGCAATATATTTGTCTATATAACCCATCAATGAAGTCAGCCAAATATCCTAGATGACGTTTTTTACTATCAGTGTGATTTTGGGATAGTATACTTTTTATTTAAATATTAACAAAAGTAAAAAGTAACGTTGAACATCACACAACCAAATAACATATGGTTCAAGTGTTCAGTTGCCAATGGATAAATAATTTGCGAACAACTTATAATAATTTATGCGTACATCATCAATCATATATGCTAAAGATACAAACAAGAAGTTAACTAAATATTAAAATAAGTTCTAATACATTTAAATTTTTTATATAAAGAGTTTAATAAGAATTATAAGAATTCACATTCAAAATATTCTACATATTATAAGAATTATTTACATTGTTCTTAGTTAAAAAAAATATTACATTAATTTCATTGCATTTTATTGATTTAATTATTTATGTGATGTAAAAAGTCATAAATCTCACTTGAAACTATTATAAGTGGGACCTAAATGTATGATCGCATGCATTTTAAAATTGTTATAAGTCTTGTCTAAATGTATAATTACATTTCAAAACTATTGTCTATTTTTATTTTTAAAATATTAATCATATTTGTTTTTCATGTCCAAAGTGTAATTCCATGAAGCTTAAATATATATCAATAACTTATAAAGTGTTGTTTAATATTTAAATTTTCCTGCACACTACAATAAAGTATGATTTTTTTTTGGCCAAAAACCTACTCAACAAGTGAAAAGCCCATGATAATATGATGATCACGTCGGTCCAGCAATGACAACGTGATCCACGCTCATTACTTGGATGTAAAGTTCGTTTGCATCAACTAAATGGGAACACATGGTTGCTGCCTTCTTATCGTTGGCGAAACCAACGAAAATGAATAAGAAATATAATAATAATTTTGCATGCGTGGGTCAAGCCCACAAACAGTTGAAATAATAAAGAAATTTAAATATTTTTCGTCGCTCAAGACGATGCAAATGGGAAGAATACAACACATTCTTCTAACTTTTGCGTGGGCTATGCCAACAAACCGTTAAAGTAATTCTCTATGTGTGGGCCAAGCCCACAAATAATTGAAACAAAGATCTGAAAGAGATTTTTTTCGTGGATCTTGTCGAGGCAAACAATTAGAATTTTAATAGTTAGCATCGACTAAGCCTACGCAAATGGTTGCATAATTTGAAATGACCAATTTGTTTCTAGGCACATTCTAGAAGTTGCATCCAATACCCATCCAAACAGATTTCAAGCAATCTAATCAATCCAACAATCCAGCATATGATTTCATTCATTTACAATTGAAATTCCAAACATAAAATTAAGTACATTGTGACTTTAATTAGATCAAATTAAAGTCGCACAAAAATGGAGTCTAAGATCAAATTACAATCAGACAAAAATTGCCAATATTAGCATTATAGTCCCACTAGCATTTCATTCTAAGTTTTCCTAGTTAGCCTATACTACTTAGCCTATACTAGTTATTGGCAGTAGAACCTAGTTGCATCCACCTCCAAGCCACAATCCACAATGGAAGAGAGAATGATAGAACTAAAACATGAAAAATGAAAAACTAAAATGTAAGAGATTAATCTCTAAAGCCACTTTATGAGTATCTTATAATATAATTAAGAAAGTATTTTTTTTTAGAAAATGTATACATAATTTGAACAAACACAAAGATGTACCATCTTCAAGGAATGGGATGATCATCCAAGTCTTCATCATAATGCGGATGCAAGCGACTAGTGCCTGTTGAACTGTCTGCAGCTTGTTTCTCCAACATCATGGTTGATTGTTGCTTGATCAAACTCAATTCTTCTTGAACGAGGGCATATTTTTTATCAGTTTCACCAGCTCTCATAGTGGCTAGAGCATATTTTTTATCAATTTCATCAGCTCTCATAGTGGCTTGTTTTACTTTTTCTAGAAGCCTTTTTGTCTCAACCAAATATCTCGGTCTTGGATGAATTGTCCGAGCTAAAGTAGAAGGTTGAGTGAGGAATGACACACCATGATGAATGTTTGTAGCCAAGTCCCTAGGGGCAAACAAAAATTGAGGGAGCATTTAAATAAGTATAAGGCAAACAATGACAACATTTAAAAGTGTTAGCCTAAGTACTAGCCAATACTTTAAAAACATTTTCTAAGTTTTATAGGTATAAATATTTTCTAAGCATTATCCTACAAGCTTGTGAAAACACTTTAAAGACAATAATTTTAAAAATTCATGACCTTAGAAAAAAAATTGTTACCTACAAGCAAAATCCACATTCACATATATATATATATATATATATATATATATATATATATATATATATATATATTTTATGTTTATTTTTATATGTGTGAGATAAATATAAAAATATTTTATTTTTTATTTATTTTTTGTTCTTATATAT
>Ga0099823_1009210_pt1 | contig 10026 bp, 5 predicted proteins | sample CowpearedBW_FD_76831 | JGI IMG/M metagenome (GOLD analysis project Ga0099823, IMG submission 76831) | Root nodule microbial communities of legume samples collected from California, USA - Cow pea red BW | ecosystem: Host-associated > Plants > Roots > Nodule | place: USA: California | collected...
AACCTAGTCAAAGGTCAACAAGTCAACTAAAGTTGATTCAACTAAGTCAACTTAGGGAATCAAAAATAACAAACACAAATGAAAGGGATGAAGGATTAGTGAACTTCCTTTCTAAACATGCTAAGTCTTCTTAAACATTTGCCTCCATCCTTGGTTGGGGTCAATCCTTCATCAGTTCCCAATACCTATAATACACATAATTAAACTCATTAATTTTTAGAATATATTCAGTACCAACAAAGAATGTATGTACTTAGAATATCTTACCCATACTGTTAACATAGAATTTCTTTTTAAAGTTTCAAAGTTAAAAAGAAAAAAATATATTAATGTTAATTTCTAGAATATTGTTAAACTGAAATGCATATACAAGAAGTATGTAGGTTAAACCATCAACCACTACACATGGCCGATTTAAATAGAAAAAGTTATGTGACAAAGGATTTATGTAATTATTTACTGTTTTGTTTTCAAACAGAGATAAATAAAATTACTTTCAAGATTAAGTGTTAACCGAACAACCAACACACCAAACAACAACCAAACTTACCTTTTTAATGAGAAGGATATGAAAGAAGAAAAGATGAACAACTGGTACGGTAGCAATCATTGCAACAATGGTGCAGATGGACTGAAAAATTCACAAGTGAAAATAAGAATAGCTGCATCAGGAAATAGTCTCAAATAATTTTATCAAATAAGTTAGAATGGTGCAGATGGACTGAAAATTTCACAAGTGAAAATAAGAATAACTGCATCAGGAAATAGTCTCAAATAATTTTATCAAATAAGTTAGTTTATCAGAAGAATATATAACCAGTACGAAAGAAAGATAGTAATCACATAAGAGGGAGAAGGAGAGGTAGAATGCTCACCACCACGAGAACAAAGGGAACCAAAGAGAAACTGGTTCCTAACTTGGAGGATATATCCACAGAAAATTGCCTCCTCCTGACAAAACAAAAGATAAGCACTAGTATCCCAGTCAACCATTGAAGAATAAACTGCAATCTCAATCCCAAGGTGCAAAAATCATGTATAGACCTGTCATTAGTTAGTCAAAATGAAAATGACTAGGAAATACAAATCCATACTTGTGATGCTCTATAGGTTATGCCATGTTGCAAAAGTTATTAAGACAGTTTGAGATGGTTCAAACAGAAATAGTTGACTCTTTATACGGAGACAAGGTAAAAAAAGTTGAAAGATTATTTTTGGCAATAGAGGTTGACTTCCAAACACTGATGATTTCAATCAGAATTATATTTTCCAATTCCGTAGGAGTGTTGATACAAAAGCTTGAAGATTTGATGTAGTTTGGTTGTTCAATCTCTGTGTTTTGAGTTGTAATTTCGTGTTTAATCTTGTGTAAATGTTTCTTTCACCCTTGATTAGGCATAGATTGTGAAAGAAAAAATTCATTTTGAGCTGTCATGTTAAAGGCTAAATGCAAAAAAAAAAAAGTGTTAAACGGATTAAAAACAATTTTAATGTATTATAATGTTCTTCAAGTTGTTGGAAGTACAAAGAAGAATAATTTAATTGATTAAAATCACGATTTAATTGGTTTACACACTCTTTTTCAATAAATTAAAACAAACTTTCATCCATTAAAATCCATTTAAGATCCTCTTTTAGTGATTTTAATGGATTAAGATGGACAATATTGCTTACCAAGAGCATAGCTGCAACCATGAGTGTAAAAAATTGGCAGTAGTTTTTCTTCCCTATACAGTTGTTAAGCCACTGCAAACCAAGGTAGCAACAGTCCTTCAGAACATAACTTGAGTGATAACTAAAGAAATAGTAAGATATATACTCATACTCGACAATGATGATCAAAGTGATCTACACACTTGTCAGAAACTCTACAGTGCTTGCTGTACTTAAAAACCTACATCAATGTTATTCTTCAGTGACATACCTCGAGAGCAAGCTTGTCTTGCCATCATGAAGCACGAACATTTACTGGTTTGGTACTGATAAACACTACCAACAAAGTTAGCATCTTCACCTACAGTACTAGTCTGGTATATGATAGAATAAATCTTAAAAGCCGTCAGAAATCCATCTTCATCTTCACCATTCAAAGTATCCTCTTCACTTGTAGCTTCAACACAAATTCAACAATCTATTATAAAGAGGAACATGAAATTAAATTCTTAAAATTTAACATATTTTACACCAGGAATGAAAGTTTTTTATTACCTGTAGGTGAACATATTTTACATCATCATAATCAATTTGGCTATGAAAGAGTAACATATTTTACATCATCATAATCAATTTGGCTATGAAAGAGTGAATGCATAGAGACGAAATCAGAGACACGAATGAGAGGTACGCATTTTTCCATGAGCAAACGCTGATAAGCACGAACCTGCTTCTTCGTCTTCTCAACGCACTGATAAAGAGAAAGAGGAAAAGTAAAAGTCTCTAGTAAAAAGTACACTTAACTCATACAACTAGAACATTATTCATTCAATTAGTTAGTACTATATAGTTATCAACTATAGAATTATGAAGGAAACACCGTATGTAATTATGCATTTTTGCAGTTCTTAAAACAACAGATCTTACGAATATCAATTCACATAGTACAATGAGTAAAAAAATCTTGAAGCATGTTTTGCTTGCACAAGTGACAGAGAACAAAACAAAAGTATATTATAATATCAAATAAATGAGTTGCTACAGGAAATTCAACATCCTCGACCAGAATCAATAAACAACATCAAAAGTACTATAATGCATTCAAATGTTTTACAAATAAAGCTAAATTCTTACTTTTTTCTTTGCAAGTGCCAAGCATATCGAAATCCACTTTTCCGAGCTTCAAATCAAGTTCTTCAGTGATAAGGTATTGGGATTCAGAAAATGTATCCAAAGCTTCCTGTGTCTATCCTCATTCTTTACAGCTAAAATAGTATCAAAATAACATAAGGAAACGATAAACAAAAATAAGAAATTACTATGCAGTAGTTTATACAAATTCACACATACCTTGGTTGTTAGAAGCATTTCATCACTTCCCACTGATTTAGGGCATGAGAAAAAGAGAAATCGAAATCAATCCAAAAATCGAAAGAGGCATTGAGACGAAATGGGATTGAGACGAAAATGAATGCAATGAGATGAAATTGAAAGAGAAAGAACGTCTTCACCTTCGAAGACGCTGGGAGAACAGTGGGAGGTAGTATTGACCTTCAAACACCAGGGAGAACGGTAGGAGACACGCAGAGAACGAGCGAAAACTGCTTTTTCTTCCTCCTAGGGTAACGGTGGGAGCGTCTTCACCTTAATATTGAAAGTTGCTTCGTCTTAGAAATAGCGTGTTCACGGGTGGGAGGCACGCAGAAAAGAAAACAGTAGGAGAAAAACGAAAGACTCTCGACACATCATCATTGTTTCTTATTTCTCTTAGGTAATAGACCGAGAACAGAGAAGATTTGGAAATAAAAGAATAACAAAAACAAAAATAAAAAATAAGGTATGAATCTAAATTTTACTGGATTTTTTTAAAATACCACGGGTACGTTATTGGGGTTTCTAAAACCTCTAGGAAATTAAATTTTACTGGAGGTTATTATAACCTTCACTAATAAACCTCCATTGCAATTACATATTTTTGTAGTGGATGGAGAGTGGTTATTTAAGCATACATATGTATTGAAAGTTACTTTCACATTGCTTGAGCAAGTAACTATCACTTGAGTGATATGCATTATTAAAACAAAAAAAAAGTTTATTACATCTTCCATGCTTAAGCTACAACTTTGTTGTTTTAAGGGATATTTACTTCAGTTTCATGCCAACACCGGATAGATATGTCTTTGAAGGAGAAATAATTGTTTTTACTTCATCCTCAGTTGAAAAACGAAAAATTTTCTTAAGTGACAATTTATATCAATTAAGTGGAAATAATACCTCTTAAACTCCTCATTCATGCTAAAAGATCTCCCAAAACCTTGTCACAATACCAACTCTTCATCACTTGAGTCACCATGTATCATTTGAGCTTAAAGAAAAAGGTTAATATAGTACCTCTATAACTCAAACCCCAAATCGTAACTTCAGCAAGGAGTCTTGTCACTTTAACAACTAAGTGGATGCTTGAATGATGCACATATAAGTGGATGGCCATCCCTTGAGCACCATTCAAGTGATATATAAAACACTAAAATACACAAATTCATAAAATAATTTCTAAGGTTTAAATGCATTTACACACTGCTCAAACATATAACTTGTCTACAAGTAATTCCATTCAATTTGATTATTTAAACAATATTTCATATTAAAAAAACTACATTAATAATCAAATCTTTAAGTTGTAATCTAAATAAATTTAGCAAATATAGTATTCAAGAAGATATTGCTGATACACAAAACCAATTTATATAATTTAAAGCAGTTTTCCTTGGTAATGGTTGTTTTCCTAGGAATAACAAAAGGAAAACTTTAAAGTGCCCAAAACATTATAAGAAGCTAAGAAAACACTACAAATCAAGTAAAACACTCATTAGAATAGAAATAATTAAAAAAATTACTTATTTGGCTGGTTAAATTTGTGAACCTCAAAAACTCACAAATAAAATTAAATGAATAAGTGTAAAACCCTTATATTTTAGAAAGTTTGCTTCATTAAAAAGAACCGAAGTTAGTTTTCCTAACCAACAACTCTCGTTCTTCATTTTCCATTCTCTTCGTTCTTCTCAACTCTCAAGCAGCTCATTCTTCCCCTTCTCCTCTGAATCTTCATCCTTTCTTGAATCAGAGGGAAAATTTGGGTTCGTGGCAAAATTCTCTTTGAATTTACCCAAAAATTTTCTTCCTTTGAGTAAGTTGTTAATATGACCTCCCCCTCCTTTTTTCTGTTTTTGTGTGTTTAATTCCACTTTAATCATAATCAGAGCTCTAATTCGTTCTTGTGTTCTTGGGTTTTGGTTCTTTTAGGTTGAATTAGGGTTTTATAGCTTAAATATCATCTTGGGGGTTCTTGGTTGTCTCAATTTTGGTCTATGTTTGAGGTGAGGGGAGCTATTCTCTTTTGACGGAAATAAATTTGTCTTGCATGTTATAATTTGGTAGATTGAATTGTTTGAAATTGTTCTTTTTTATGAACGCATGTGAAATATTAATGGTTTGGGGTTTTGGTTTTTGCAGGTTGAGAACATGTGAAAATATGCTATTTTAGCTTAAACGAGAATTTTTAGCTTAAGCGAGAAAATGACTAGAACTCTTTTTTTTTGTTTAATTTTAGCTTAAGCGAGAATCTTTAGCTTAAGCAAGAGTCCTTGTCTCTTAAGCAAGAATCTTTAGCGTAAGCTAGAGCCTTGTCGTTTAAGCGAGAATTGCTTCAAAATTTTAAATTTCTTATTTTTAACATGTGATTGACCGAGTTAATTTTAAAAATATTATTTATGAAGCTATGGATGAATGATGTGGTATTTTTGATACTTGACTTGGTATGCTGTTGTAATAAAATGTGAATTTGAAAATATGATTAAGGATGTATATGATTGTGAAAGTATTGTTGTTAAACTATGATGATAATGGGTTTGTTAACACACACACACACACACACACACACACACACACACATATATATATATATATATATATATATATATATATATATATATATATATGAGCATTGTATGTGTTTGACGTAATTCCATTGGTCTCATAGGAATATTTTATGGTAGTGTTATTTTAGTGTATGCATTGGACTATGGATTCAAGTAAGGTGACTTCCTAAATCATTCTCACGCAAATAGAGTAGAATGGTTCATGTGGTGAGAGTAGCAGGAGGTCCTAGTCTAAGGCAAGATAATGGCCTTAGACAGTGGCGAAACTTGGACAAAAAATTTAGGGACGCCAAATTAAATTTGTTACGTATAATTTTTTTAGTTAGAAAAAAAAACTTTTCATTTTTTCTCTTCATTTCCTCTGCTTAAAACAAATACATAATTGTAGAATTAAAAAAAAATATGACTATCATTCGTTATTAAATCACGCTATTATATTGTCGCAACCTAAATCGCGATAGGACGACGAACTAAAAATAAATTCATTTGGAAAAAGAGATTAGAAGTCGCCACCATAGTTTATTCTGAAAAACTATGGAAAACCGTAAAAATAAAATAAAGTCTACGAAAACCAAATTTAGGGTCCGGGAGTTGGTTACGCATAGGAAAGGTATTAGGACCCTAAAGCACCCGCCTAAAAGGAGGTACCTTTAATTAAATTTTCAAAAGAGATGTGTTTATTTTATATATTTAATTTTCCCAAAAATAAGAAAATATTGAAAAAACATATTTTTTGAGTGAAAAGGGACTCGACTAAATTTTCAAAAGAGATGTGTTTATTTTATATATTTATTTTTCCCAAAAATAAGAAAATATTGAAAAAACATATTTTTTGAGTGAAAAGGGACTCGACAAGGGTTAAAACCTTGGTCCTACATATTCTCATTAAAAATGAGAAATCAGGGCTACATAGTTCTTTATAAAACTATTTGAAAATGATTTGGAAAATCTTTTGATTTTTGGGAAGTGAACCTAACAAGGACTTGCCCTGCTCCTACGTATCTCCATTCATAATAGAGAATCAAGGATCACGTAGTTCTTGATAAAACTTGATTAGAATATTTAATTTTTAAAGTTGTCTTTTGACATATTTGAAAATAAGTGTCATGCCGCGTATGGCCGGGTTGACACAAAAATCATTTTTTATACTTTGTATTTATGAAAGGGAGTGTCGTGCGATGAGAGTGGTCGATTAGACACCAAAATATTTTTATAATTTTTTATATTTTGAAATTGAGTGTTGTGCGACTCGAGCGGTCAATTAGACACCAAAACAATTTTATGTGCGACGGTTGATTAGACACAAAAAATAATTGTTATAATTTTTATTTAAAAAGAAGAATCGTGCAATGCGAGCGGTCGATTAGATACCAAAATTATTTTTATAATTCTTGTATTTAAAAAAGAAGTGTCGTGCGACACGAACGGTCGATTAGACACTAAAAGAAATTTTTATAATTTTTATTTTAAAAAGAAGTGTCGTGCGACGCGAACGATCGATTAGACACTAAAAGATAAAATAAGGAAAATAATTTTAAATTTTAGTTATTGTTATTTTTATCATTTTAAAAACTATTTTAATTTTTATTTCAATTTAAAATATTTTGAGAAAATCATATGATTGAAATGTTAGATTTAATTAAAAAAGGTAAAATTGGAAATAGAAAATAAGAGTGCATAACTGAGTATGTGGGTGCAATGAGAAAAACTATACACATGAAAACGGGATGCATAAAGAGAAACGCATGGTGCATAAAGTAAAGACATCCTAGCCTAAAAAAGGAAAATAAAAGAGTGGGGTGTGTACTTAATGGAAATGCAGGTACGTGAAGGTAAAATAAAACTTAAAACGAGTGGGATTATTACATTGGGGAATGCAGGTACATGAAGAAAGAATAAATAAATTAAATCTACCCTAAGACCCTTCTCATTAATTCCTCAAAAATTAAAACACTGCTTCCGCTTTATTCTCATCTTCCACCTCACGACATTTTTCCACCACGCGCGGCTATCAACCATAAACATCAAATGGCCACCATTATTGTGCCACCCCCAATGGCAGTGCTGGCCATCACTCCTCCTCTCTCAGTTGCGCAGAAACGCTACTACATAGCAATCCCCATGTTCGCTTCATCTTCGCCTGACCAACATCGTGCCACTCCGATACCGTCAAGCTATCGTCGTCAGCACTGCCACCACACTTGAACGATGTTGCTAGTGTCCGCGAATGCTACCCCTTTTCCCTCTCGTGCTAGGGTTAGGTTTTTCTCAAGATCAAACACCAAACACCAAAACACCAAGGTTCTCTTCTCCAATCCTCTTCAAAGTGCCATTCCAGGAATAGAAAAGAAATGCCCTAATTCTTCTCTGCTTTCGATCTCCTTTGAACCCAATCTTTCAACACAGAAGAGTACTCTCAACCATTTTACCCCATTCAATTTTATTTTTGTTCTTATTTGTGATCATTTGTAATTGTAACAAAAAAGAGAAACATTGTATACTTATCCTTTAATTTATGCCGCAAGTTAAACACCAAAGTGGAAACGTACCTTCACTATATTCTATGGTTCACTTGTTGTATCGTTTGCGATGTGCTTGCTTGAATGATTGCTTGAATGAGTGCAAAGGGTGATGCGTGAAGTAGTGTTAGGATGAATCCTTGGGGAAGAAAACCCACTGTTCATATATTTTTTGGGAAAGAGGATGAAAAGATGAAGCGTGAATTGGTGGATGAATGGAAGTGTGGAGATCCTCCTGTAAGGTGGTGTGAGTGTTCTCCCCCTCTCCTCAAAATGAATTTCAACGTGAATTAAAAGATGGCTTAAGCAGCAATTGGAAGAAGTTGAAACGAGTAATTGGAGGAAGTTGAGACCATTGAGGAACCGCCGTTCTTTCAAAAACTGTTTTTGTATATTTTTAAAATTTTTAAATTTAATTAATAAAAAAACGAAAATTAATTAATAATAAAATAATTTTTTAACTTTTTAATTTTTTAATTTTTAATTTTAATTAAACAAAACAAAAAATAATTAATAATTAATAATAATTTTTTAATCTAAAAAAAACCTTATTTTACTTAACTTTAAAAAAAACATAAATTTTAGAAACATTTTTTAATTCTTTTTTATTATAATTAATTATTTTTTTAAGACAATTTATTTTTATTCCTTTTTTTTATTTAACACTAATTTTTAAATATATGTATATATATTATTTTATTTTATTTATATTTATTATTATTATTTTTTTTTTCAAAAAAATATGTTATTTACCCGGACGAAATTGGGTGTTGACATATATCATGATACAAAATCATGAATACTATTTTTATAAGCTCTTCGTACCTCATCAATTTGATTTTGTGGGTATTGTCAAATTTGAGGACGTTTTTTTCGGTTCGCGTTCTAATGAATTTTTAAATTCATTATATGTATCTATAGGAACTTTAGAGATTTGTTTTTCATTATCTTGAATTATTGGTTCTCGTGAAATTTAATTTCTTAAGTTTAGTTAATGTAGATGCATTTTTTTCATCTTTATCACAAACCTTCCTCTTTCAAAAAAAGAATCATTTCTTTTACTCTTTATCATAATCTTTCTAATATAAATTTATCACCTCTTAGCTATCTAGAAAAAGATAAAATTTATATTCATAAATCACAATTATCACAATGTTCTTCAACCTCTGTTTTCTAATCTATCTCTTTGTATTTATTTCTCCTCACACACTTTTATGATAATTTATATGATGGAAAGTTCTTATAGCCAGAAAAAAAAAACTATAATCTCTTTTAAAATCAATGTCTCCATCGAAATTTTTATTTTATCTTTTATTATAATTTTTCATAATATAAATTTAATATAAATAATATATAAACAATATATAAATATATATAAAAAAATAAATTTCTAAAATTTTGGGGGAGTCCCTGTCCTTAAATAGTTCTGCCATTGGTCTTAGATGATCATGGATTAACCTTGTGTGTGGTAGGGTGAAACCCATTGGCAATGACCTCTATAGAGTAGTAGAGGCCACCACAAGTGCAAGTCTCTAGTGATTTTGATTCTACATGCATGTATCTAGATAATAGAGTTTAGTGTCATCTGTTTATGTGTAGTTATGTGAATTCATTGTAGTTGCTCATGTATGAATTAGGTCTTAGGACAACTCTTTTGTAAACTAGTTTACCCTTGTGTTGTGTTTTTCTTTTATGATGGTCACCATTTTGGTGAGAGCAAATGAAGATGCACCTCCAAAGGATCAGAAGTCCATAATAAAAGTTGTGAAATTGAGGTGGAAATATGAGTGATTAGTATGTTCAATATATGATTACTTTTAAAATTTTTGTTGTTATTATTGTATAAATAGTATATTTGTATAGTCTGAACTCTAAAGAACTGTATCTATTTTAGAAAACTAAAAAAAATTATATAT
>Ga0099823_1009213_pt1 | contig 10024 bp, 9 predicted proteins | sample CowpearedBW_FD_76831 | JGI IMG/M metagenome (GOLD analysis project Ga0099823, IMG submission 76831) | Root nodule microbial communities of legume samples collected from California, USA - Cow pea red BW | ecosystem: Host-associated > Plants > Roots > Nodule | place: USA: California | collected...
GGAATCAAAAATAACAAACACAAATGAAAGGGATGAAGGATTAGTGAACTTCCTTTCTAAACATGCTTAGTCTTCTTAAGCATGTGCCTCCATCCTTGGTTGGGGTCAATCCTTCATCAAAAATGAATTTCTCTGAGGCGCCTAACGGTATTGAGGAGCTGCCCAATGCTAAGGCAGAAATCAAAAAACCATAGACATATTAGATTGTCAATTTCTCTGATCTAATTACTCCTACATGTTTCTTGGTTCACAAAAAGTGTAAATATAAGTTTAAAATGCATTAGATGGACTAAACTAACCAATATGATATATCATACAAACTCATTAATCCAATTTCACAATTACAACACAAATTTCAAACCAATTCAACCAAGATCATAGATTCATACACATCAATATCTAAATTTTAACTCAATTGTTATACAATTGTTAAACAAACTAATAACATGAAGAAACTACCGCAAATCGGTATATTAGTCCTTCTCCATTTGGGCCATGATGCAATTAACAACCTTGGTCTTTTCTCCTTCAAACTTAGGTTTGTATTCAAATAATATGGACAACACTTGTTGTAGAGCTTCTTTTGCGTTCCTTGCTCTAGACCTTGTCATAGGTCCTCTAAGTTGTTTAAGTGGATCTTTGTCCTTGTTCATTGTCACATCTCCATCATTCTCTCCCTCTTGAGAAGGATTTGTCCTCAAATCAAATTCTCCGTCTACATGAAAAAGAGATAAGTTAGACACATTGAAGTTGGAACTAACATTATACTCACCAGGCAGATCAATTTTGTAAGCATTGTCATTGATTCTTTCAAGCACTTGGAATGGACCATTCCCTCTTGGTTGATGCTTTGATCTCCTTTGTTCTGGAAACATTTCTTTTCTCATGTGCAACCAGACCTAATCTCCAAGTTGGAAGACAACCTTCTTTCTACCTTTGTTAGCTTGCCTTGAAAGGTTTCACTTTTCTTTTCAATTTGACCCCTTATTTGCTCATGTAACTTCTTCACATAGTCAGCTTTAGGTTGTGCTATGGATAGTCCTATTATAAGTAAACTCAACATGAGGCAAACATGATTCCCAGGACTTACGATTTTTCTTTAAAACAATCCTAAGTAATGTACCTAATGTTCTATTGACTACCTCAGTTTGACCATCAGTTTGTGGGTGACAACTAGTGGAAAATAACAATTTAGTACCAATCTTACCCCAAAGTTCCTCCAAAAGTGACTAAGGAATTTTGTATCCCTATTACTCACAATGCTATTTGGTACTCCATGAAGTCTCACTATTTCCTTGAAAAATAAGTTAGCCACATGGCAAGCATCATCCCCCTTCTTGCAAGGTATGAAGTGTGCCATTTTAGAAAACCTATTAACAACCAAAAACACATAATCCTTTCAATTCTTTGTTTTAGGGAGCCCCATAACAAAGTCCATAGAAATTTCAGTCCAAGGATATTTAGGAGCACACAAAGGAGTATATAATCCATGAGGCTTAACCTTAGATATAGCCTTTTTACACACATTGCAGTGATCACAAAACTTATGCACATCACGTTTCATATGAGGCCAAAATAATTTCTCTTGCAAAATGTCCAAAGTCTTTTGCACCCCAAAATGACCCATCAAACTCCCCTCATGTGATTCAGTCATAAGCAACTCTCTAATGGAACACTTAGGCACACACAATTTATTTGCTTTAAACAAGAATCCATTATGCCTATAGTAACCATTTTCAGAAAAATTTTCACATGCAGCAAATATTTTAGCAAAATCCACATCATCCTTATACTTGTCTTTCAAAGATTCAAGACCAAATAGTTTATTTTCAAGCATAGAAAGCAATGCATGCCTCTTAGAAAGGGCATCAACCACTATATTTCCTTTCCCCTTTTTATACTTAATGTCGTATGCAAATTACTCCAAAAACTCTACCTATTTAGCATGCCACTTATTAAGCTTACCTTGTCTTTTCAAGGACTCATGATCATTATTTAAAAGTGCTTTTTTGTTTTTCATGGTCCTAGTTTTGTCACATATTGACTCCCTTTGGGTTAGCCATTTCTTGATTTTGGTGCTTTTTAGTTTGTCTTCAAATTTCCTTGGTTTTTGTCTTAAAGTTTTCCTTTCCTTGGCCTTATGAGTTGAGCTTAGATCCGTTACATCTTTCACTTTGATGTTGAATTCTAGATGGGTTGATTGGAGGTTGTTTGAGGAACTGAACAAGAATTTGAGAGCGAGTGAATACACTTTAAGAGTGAAACACAAGTGGAATTGAGTGTAAACACGTAATGAGTGGTGATGCTCATTTGATAATTTTATCTACATTACTTGTGCTAACCACTTACTGTGTCTTCTGTTAGTTCTTGTTTCCTCTCTTTCACTACAGGAATTAGCATTTTGAGCACTCCACAATGTTCTACAATTAGATATCAACTTCATTGTGTCCAAAATTATCAGGTTGAATAACAAACTTGGGGAACTCAGAAGGGAACACAAACATGATAGAAGATCATTGCCAAGTGACAAACAAAGTGCAATTAAGTGCACCAAGTGTGAAGGATATGGACACAAAAATTATCAATGTCCTAATTGGAACGCAAAGTACATGACTCTTCAAGAACTCTGGATTATATTGTATACTTGAAATAGGTGAAGAGGAGTGTTAGGCAAAAGCTCAAAGTTAGACGAGACCAACAAGCAAAAAGGGAGCATGAAAAGGCAGAAAGAACACTAAAGGAAATATGGGAAAAGGCAAGACAAGAGAGAGAAATGTAGAAAAGGCACTAAAGGAAATGTGGGGAAAAGCAAGACAAGATAGAGAGAGCTAATATAGAGAAAAGAAAGAGCTCAGAGATAGAAAAGACCAAGAGCTAAGAGAGCAAGAGAAGAAAAAGAAAAGAGACAAAGATGAGAGAAAGAGAACAAAAGATGAAATAGCTCAGAGAAAGAAAAGAGAAAGAGCTAAAAGAGCGAGAAGAGAAAGATCACGAGAAAAGGAAGAAGAAGAACAAATAGAGAAACACGAGAATGAGTCTCTCTTCACGCCCCTGACATGCATGGTTGAGATGAAATCCTTAAATGGGGATGATAATGCGTTAAATTGTTATTCCCATTCACATCACGATTTTGCATTTTCATTGGGACTTACTAACCCATCTCTTTTTGTCTTAATGCCTAGGGAAGACTTATAAGTTTAGGAGCAATGGCATAAGCAATGAGGTGAGGAAAAGATGATAGAAAAGGCAGCAACAACATGGGCAAAACATGAACCTGACTTTAATAATTTGCTTGTGCGTTTTTCCTATCATGAAAATCATAAGGGATTTTAGGCACACTTTTTTTATGTTTTGATTACTATGGGTTGTTTTCCTTTTTGTTTCACTATGAATAGTATAATTGTGTTGAAACTCTTTGATGTGTTTTGCAGGTTTATCTTTGATCCTGGAGGACAATCTCCAACCACCTTGATAATAAGAGATTGGCCTCTCCCAAGATTTCAATCTCATATTTAGATAGCATTTTATTTCTATCTTTAGACTATTGTGGTTTGCATGCTTTCAACACTTATGTTTGTGTGTTTGGTTGTAGGTAATAAAGCGCTAAAATTCGAGGTCAAATTTTCTCCAACCCGGAGGCAATGATGGAGGCGTGGTCTGAGATTGTCACAAGGATTTCAGAGTAGTTGATGGACTCATGCCCATGACCTTCAAAGAGATCTCAGATTAGCTTTAGATTGTAGAATAAGAACTCTTTTTATAATTTTTGTAATGTTTTTGTTTGGGCTTTATTGGACCTTTAATTGTGTTGGGCTTTTTGGTGTTTTGGCCCATAGTATATAAGCCCTTGTGAAATACTTTTTATTCAAATTTGAGTTACATGAAAATTTGAGTTTTGTCTTAAGTCTCGAGGTTCTCCATAGAATCACAAATTCAAAGTAGCGGATCTTCCTCACTTATCTTGGAACCTCATCCAAGTGGCGTGATTTCCTCCCATTCTGAAAACCCCTAAATCGATGTCCTCCAATTTTCCCCCATTCGTTCTAGGATTCATATCCAATTTTGTGTGAGTCCCAATTTCATCCCAAATCCGAGATGATCCTACATCAGACTCAATACTAGAGGGCAATTTAAATTTTCCAAATTAGTTAGCATTTAAAATATGATTTTGACAAAACAATAAGTAGAGGGAGTTATCTTGTGTAAAGCACCCTCCTTGCCTCCATTTCTCTTGCTAAATAAAGTTGCTTGCTCTCAAGTGTTTCATTTTCCTATCAAGTGTTTCACTCTTTTTCTTTTTCCTTTCAAGTGTTTCACTCTTTCTCTCATTTGCTAACTTTTCTCTTATTTTTATTTCATCCTTACACACCTCTTTAGGAGACAAGGGTTTGAGAACCACTTTTTAATCCTGATACATGAAAGAAATTTTGTTAGTGAAGTCATCATGAATGGCTTTGATGTCATACTACCACGGTCTTCCCAATAGAATATGGCTGGCCTTCATGGGAACCACACCATAAGATCTTATCTTTATGTTTCCCAGTGGAGAAAGAGACTTCAGCTAGTTGTTTCACTTGGACTTCTTCTCCTTCACTAAGCCATTGAAGTTTGTATCGCCTAGGATGTGGTTTAGTGTCCATGTTCATCTTTGACACTAATCTTGAACTCATCACATTGCTACAACTTCCTCCATCAATGATTACCAAGCATACATTACCATTAACTGAACATCTTGTATGAAAAATATTCTCCCTTTGAGATGCATCATCAGCCTTGAGTTAACTTCGCAGCATCCTTGTAATCATGTACAACTTTCCTTCACTAGCTTTCAATTCTCCATCACTTTGTTCTTCGTCTTTACTACTATCTTCAGAGTGACTTTTGTACTCCCATTATCCTTAAGAAAAACAACCTTCTTTGTAGGACACTTATAGGCATAATGTCCCATGCCCAAACATTTAAAACATTTCACTTCTCTAGTCCTCTTTGGTGGATGTTCAGATTTCTTTTGAAGTATTTTTCCTTCGTTAGAAGGCGTTAAATTGCTAAAGGAGGCATCACATTCTTTCTTTACTCTATCCCTCCAGTTTCAAGAATTGAAATTGGTAGAACTCTTTCTTGTTGTACTCTTTCTTTTAATTTGTTGTTCTACCTGTATGGCCATATGCAAAAGAACCTCCATCTCCACAAACTCCTCAACTCAACAACATCTCTAATAGCATGATTTAATCCATTAAGGAAACGTGCCATAATTACCTCAAGATCTTTTTCAATTTTCTCTTGGATGATAAGAATCTTAATCTCCTTATAATACTCCTCCACTCCCTTGCTTCCTTGAGAAAGTCTTTGTAGTTTCAATTTTAAGTCCATGTGAAAGCTAGAAGGTACATATTGCTTCCTCATGATCCTTTTCATCTCAGCCCAATTGTCCACCATAGGATCCTCATCTCTAATTCTCTCTCTTTGTTACTTGTTCCACCAAATCAAAGTATAATCAAAAAATTCAACTGCTACAAGCCTTACCTTTTGCTCCTTACTATAATTATTATAAGAAAATGCATGCTCAATTTTAAGCTCCCAGTCAAAGTAAGCTTCAGGATCACTCCTTCCCTTGAAAGGTGGCACATTCAACCTTACTCCTTCTGTTATCCCTTCATTCCTTTGTCACCCTCCTCCTCCTCTTGGGAGGGGGGGGATTTTATTCTCTAGTTGATTCAACCTGTCATGAAACTCATTTTGTTGTTGCTTCATCAACCTCTCCAAATGTTGAGATAATGCAGCAATTTTCATTTGAATATCATTCCTTTCTGCCATGATTAACAAACAGATCAAGGTAACAAGAACAATATATATATATATATGGTGTTTGAAATTTTTTTCACCCACTCAAGTGTTTGCACTCATAGATAGGCTTTTACTATAATGAAACACTCTTGTCTTTTATTACTCAAATTCTCCTTGGGTTCTCAGGCAATTCAAGAGATTATGGCCATAAGAAAGAACAGTTCTCCAATATGTGCACAAAAATGCTTGTAGGTAAACAAAGAAAGGTTAGCAAAGAAAAAGGCTAAGAAAAATTAGGTAAAATAGAGAAATCAACAACAATCCTTCAAGAACACCAATATTTTACCTTATAACAAATTGTTTAGAAGCATGAATCATTCGGCCCAATTTTTCTTTTTTTTATCACTTTTAGTACAATTACGAATTGCATTGACTTTTTCTTTAAATTTTCGCAAGACCTATCTTTTGCAATGATTCATCACAATCATAAATAGTACGAGTAATAAGGTAATGAATTGGTAAATTAAGAAAGAAGGAAGGATGTTACCAATTTGACGTTCAAACCCTTAAACCTGGCTCTAATACCAAATGATGTGAATCTAGAGGGGTGCATTCGTTTTATGGATCTATCTAGGTTGGAATGCTAATAGGCAAGAAATTTGAGAAATTGTTTAAAAGAAGAAAACGAAAGTAGATAAGAAGATGGAGTGAAAATTAATAGACATCACACTCCCAAGGATGGAAGATAAGCCTAAGAGTTTAAACACACAAAGGGAGGAATGACCTTTGATAAAACTCAGGGGTTCCTGAATCACTCAAGAACATAGGAGAATCACTCTTACTAAAATAAAATAGGTAAACTCTAATAGTTTTGAATAAAACTCAACTTGTTTTCATTGATAAAAATGGTTCAAAAGTCACATAAATTTCAATTACAGCCCACTTAAAGCTAATAATGATCCACTACTTAAGGGCTGATTGTAACTGAAATTAAGGCAACCAAAAGTCATCCACAAGCATTCAGCAAAGGTCCTCTTAGTCTTCCAAATGCCGGTTCTTAAGTTGAAAAAAAAAAGCAAAACTAAAGCCCATTAATTGGTTAAGCCAAGACATAATTTGGTCAGCCAATTTTACAAAACATTTGGCCCTTATTTAAATGAACTAATAATTTGAAGAAACTACAACAAATTGGTATAGTAGTCCTTCTTCATTTGGGCCATGATGCAATGAACAACCTTGGTCTTTTCTCCTTCAAACTTGGGCTTGTATTCAAATAATATGGACAACACTTGTTATAGAGCTTCTTTTGCTTTCCTTGCTCTAGACTTTGTCATAGGTCCTTCAAGTTCTTCAAGTGGATCATTGTCCTTGTTCATTGTCACATCTCCATCATTATATAATGAAACTCAATTAATTGAAATTATATTAGTTGTTTTAAATAATAAAATAATTATGTATCACCTTTTAAAAACACTTACTATTTTTTACTATTTTCATGATCCTTACTTCTCACAATAACAAAAATTGTCCTCAAGGAAAGAAGTAAGGATAAACTCTCTTTACTTCCTCTTACAACTTTCACACAAATTCGACTGATCTACCACCCCACAACCCTTTATCATACTAACATCATATTTTACCATGTTACTAAACTTGTACTTTGGTAATCTAGAACATTGTAGATTGAAAATAACTTAATAAAACTATTTCGACTTATGTTACTCTTATTCTTTTTATTAACAATATTTATAGATTAATTTTTAAACAAATTATTTGTTCCATGACTAAATAGTATATCTTTTTATAAATTTTAACTATATTTTTATTAATTTATACTATTATATTATTATTCTTATGGTTTTCTTTTCAATTGAATACACTAATGTAATTTTCTTTTCCAAAAACTAGTAAAAATTCTTTTTTGATATGGAATCGGAAAACTTTTCAACCAACCTTGTTAATCAAAGAAAATTATCTGCTGGAATCCATAAAAGTAGTTGGTCAAATAAAACACTAACAATAGTTGAAAAAAAAATCTTGATTAACAACATCTAAATAGTTTGATCGACAACAAAAATGTCCCATACTTGATAAAAGAAAAGCTTATTGATAATAACTGAAAAAACACTAGTGTAGAGGAGGGATTTGATCGCGGTTATTTTGACCTTTTGGTTTCAGTTTCACACCCGAGACATATACTAACGAGGTAAAAAAGAATCTATTTATGCCTCGATTATGAACCGAGGCATATGCCAGGGTTACTACCTTGATTTTGGAGGGAACCAAGGCCTAATGGGTATCAGGAATTAAAAAAAAAACTTTCTGACCCAATAACAACATGACATGTGGTCATGATCCTTGTACACGCATATGCACCAACCACAAATGTGCCACATCATCATCTTCAACCTTCTCCCAAATCAGAAACCCTAGCCACCATTCAAACCCTAAATGTCGCTAGTGTGTCGTCACCATCATCTTCGACCACTGCATCACGCCAGAACAGCTTCACGACGCCTCCATTCATCTTGCCGACGACACAAAATAGCCTCCCTTCACCACCATATCCAAACGGAAAACATTAAACTTCCAATAACTGAACCACCGTGAGCCAAATCGCACATTCGACACACAAGAGGGTTTCATAATTAGAAAAAGGAGAAGCACTTACCAAAGCGAGGTTGAACGACAACAATGGCGGCTCTGCAACCTCTACGACGACGATAATGGTGGAGGCCTATGCGACGGCAGACCAGTCGTGGAGCAAGGAAGGAACCTCTGCATGTTGAAACAAAACTCCAATGAAGGAACAATGGCGTTCTGCAATGAAATTGGCATTCAAAAATGGAAGAGAGAAAAATTGTTGTTGGTCATGCGAAGAAGACGAATAGTGATGCGATTTCTTTTTAACCCTAAGAAGACTTATTGCCTCGGTTGATTTTAAATTGAGGCATAAACATCTATCTACCTCAGTTACATGCAACCCGAGGCATATTCCACTCGAAAAGCAATCAAATATGCCTCGGTTATAAGAGACCCGAGACATAAACATATATCCGCCTCGGTTATAGGAGACCCGAGGCATAAACATCTATCTGCCTCGGTTAGATGTGACTCGAGACATAAAAGTTTGCCACTTGTTTAAAAATATCAAAGCAATGTGAAAAATAAAAAATTTTGGGGGTTTATGCCTCAGTTCTATGTACAACCGAGGCATAAAAGTTCAAAAAAATTACAAAAGTGTCACCGCGTCTTCATATGTCTCGTTTGCGCATGAACCGATGCATATTAGGCGCTATAAAAAATTTATTTTGCACTAGTGAAAGTTTACTTGAACTTTGATAAAAATATTAATGTGACCCATCATTAACAGAAACAAAAATACTGTAAAATAAGTTATTGAATATTAATTACTATAAATTGAATTTTGTATTCAATAAAAATTAAAATATTTTATACGAGTAAAAAGTTAAAATTTTATAATTAGATTATCTTACAAAAGAACATTTTTAAAATAAAAGAGCTTGTTAGTTTAGTTTGAGTGTATAAATTATATATTTTTATAGTTTTATCTTTTGTAAGACTATATTAATATATTTTACACATTAGTTGTTATGAATATTATGATTAAATGTTCTATTTGTTTAATTTTAAGTTACTAAAATAGAATATTACAGTATGTAATTTTTTATTTTGTTAATTTTATTTGTAAAAAATAAATCTTTTAGAATATAAGGGACACAAAAACGAAATAAGTGCTTTTTATATTGGTTAAATTATACCTTTGGTCTTCATTTTCGTAGCAAAATTTGAATTTGGTCCCTCAATTCTTTTTTGTCTCAATCTGGTCCCTATTTTGGGAAATTTGATGCAATCAAGTCCTTTCCATTAGTGTTGTAGTAACGGTGTTAAATGGGGTGTCACGTGTCAACTTCTAGATTTTTTGAATTTTTTTTTTAAATTTAAAAAAAAAATTAAAAATTTGCCTCGTGTCAAGCTGACATCGTGCCACGTGGCAGTGATAGTGCCACGTGTCACTATTATGGCAGGTGTCATTTTCTCGTTTTCAATTTGGTCCCTGCATTTTAACTTTTGTCTTAATTTAGTCCCAATTTTTGTAAAAATTATGCAATTTCGTTCCCTCCAAATTGAAACAAAAATTATAAAATGTTATACAAATATTTTTATTAAATTTGATTTTTTTTATTCAAATTGATATTTTTATTATATATTTTCAATA
>Ga0099823_1009229_pt1 | contig 10014 bp, 8 predicted proteins | sample CowpearedBW_FD_76831 | JGI IMG/M metagenome (GOLD analysis project Ga0099823, IMG submission 76831) | Root nodule microbial communities of legume samples collected from California, USA - Cow pea red BW | ecosystem: Host-associated > Plants > Roots > Nodule | place: USA: California | collected...
AAAAAAAAAAAAAAAAAAAAAAAGAAGAAAGATTTAACTCATAAAAAAAAGAAAAAACGTAAAATCACTAAAATCATCGATATCCCCTCTTCTTGAAAAAAGAGGAGAAAGAAGGGAGCAGAAGAGAGAAGAAAGGAAGCATGGTTTCGACGAGACGGAGTGGATCTCTCTCTGCCAACAACTCCAAACGATCTTCCTCATCGGAAAATAAACCTCCTTCGCCGAAGCGTCAGAAGGTTCTCCTTTCTTTTCTTGTTCTTTTTCTCTTTCCCTTCTTATATTTGATTCACTTTATTCCGGACAACTCCGGTTTCCGGTTTCGGAGATTTCCGGCATCGAAGCCGTTACTCAGCATCTATCTGCAATTGAGCCTTTGCGATTTGCTCTAATCTTTTTAGGTAGACAATGGTGGTTCGTCGGAGAAACCTGTGCCGAAACCTGTGCCGACACCTGCCGAGAATTCAAAGGATTTACGTAGTTTGGAACCCGTGCCTGATCCTGGGGAATGTGGCTCTGCTGACGTTCAGATCGCCGGAGGGGGTTCCGCCGATGGAGTGAGTTCCGGCAAGGTTGATGCTACGCCGGCTGTGCCTGTCACGGCACCGATTGCTGATGCCGCATGTTAGTATTCTGAGTTGTTTTAGTTTTTTTGCTTTTCTTGTTTTAGTTTTTGTTAGTTTCTTAATTGTTGCTTGTGTTGTGAATTGAGTAAGTAAATTCTTACATTTTTTGCGTCTTTTTACTGTAAAGGTCCTTCCTTCTCTTCATGGAGTGTATATCAGAAACAGATTCCGAATATCGAGGGAGGACCGTGGTGCAGGTTCTTGTCTCAGTCTGCACAGGTAAATTCGTGTTCAAACGAGTGAAGTGAATCAGAAAAGTTTCGAATGCTATAGTCACTGTTCATGTTTTTGGTTGTTGACTCCACGTGAAGCACGCACGGGGCATTTTTGTTTAGTTCTTAACTTTTTAACTTGGAATTTGTGCTACTGCTGCAGAATCCTAATGTTGCTGTTTGCATACCCAACTTCACCATTGGTTCTAATAGAAGTTGCAACTTTGCACTGAAGGATCAGACTATAAGTGGAAATTTGTGTAAGATCAAGCACACGCAGGTACGTTTGAAGACTATAAGTTTAATCCATGAAGCTATGGACTGTGTGTATACATGTTAGGCTCTCTTTTATGCTCAAAAGTATGCACATGTTAGTGGATCACTTATTGAGCTTTGATTGCTTTTTCTGCTTTTATTATTTTTATTTATTTAAAGTGAATATGGTAGGATATGTAAGCACAGTTGATTGCTGTTGTTTCTAAATATGATCAGCGTGATGGAAGTGCTGTAGCTGTGTTAGAAAGTACGGGTAGCAAAGGATCTGTGTTAGTAAATGGGACGCATGTCAAGAAGAATACCAGCTGTGTGCTTAACTCGGGTGATGAAGTGGTTTTTGGTGTTCTTGGAAATCATTCTTATGTATCCTCTTCATTTGCTGAGTGAATGAGAAGTATCAGTTATAGAGTTATCGATCATTATTTGTTTCTTTTTTCTCTATATGTTTTATTTTTTTAACTTACATTTATAAGGGTGATTTTTCTTAATTAATCTTCAACATAGATTTTCCAGCAACTTAATACTGAGGTTGCAATCAGGGGTGCGGAAGTTCCAAGTGGTGTTGGGAAATATCTGCAGCTTGAAAGGAAAAGTGGAGATCCTTCAGCTGTGGCCGGGGCCTCTATTTTGGCTTCTCTTTCCATCAAACAGGACCTTACAAGATGGAAATCTCCAACTCATACCTCTAGTAAACCTCACCTGGGTACTGATGTCTCTAGTCATCCTATTCATGATAGTACAGAAATTGAACTTGATGCCTCAGAGTCAACTCCAAATCATACTGATAAAGCAGAAGATGCTCAAACAAATGAGAAGAATTCAACGATGGATTGCAATCCGGATGCTGGTGCAGAGGCAGGCAATGTAAAACTCTCTGGGGTTAATGATTTCCTAAGGCCTTTCTTCAGGATCTTAGCTCGACCTAGTTGTAAACTGAAATTGAGCAAAAGTATCTGTAAACAGGTTTTGGAAGAAAAAAATGGGACGCTGGACATGCAGGCTGCATCAACTTTGGGTACATCTGTACGCTGTGCGGTGTTTAAAGAAGATGTTCATGCCGTTATATTGGATGGAAAAGAAATAGATGTTTCTTTTGACAACTTCCCTTACTATTTAAGGTATACTTCTTCTGTTTGGTATCTATAGTTATGTTGCATAAGAATTTCTAAAGATAAGTTTCTTGTGCCAACCTTTTTCTAAATATTTGAATTTATCCCATGTGTTCAGGCATATTTATTATTTGCTTTCATTTTTCATGTTTATGTTTTCTAATAATATCTATATATTTAGTATGCCAAGGACATAACTTTTGACATGTAATTTAAATTTATTTGCTAAGTTACATTTGATTTTTGTTTAGAATTTTAGATGTTATTGAGTCTTTCAAGTGTTGGTGCTTGAAATTATTTTTGTTGCTCTTCTATTTGATGGATTGTTAATTTGTACTTCATTTATGTTTGCATTCATGCCTTTTTGTAGTGAGAGCACAAAAAATGTCTTGGTGGCTGCTTGCTTTATGCACCTAAGGCATAAAGAACATGAAAAGTTTACTACAGATCTTACAACCATAAACCCTCGTATTCTGCTGTCAGGACCTGCAGGTGTGTAAATATTATATATTACTTTTCTCCATCTTTTTCTGTAAGTATTTCTTCCCTTAATAGCAAAATTTTGCTGGTTACAGGGTCAGAAATATATCAAGAGATGTTGGCAAAGGCACTTGCAAAATACTTTGGAGCTAAGCTGCTCATATTTGATAGTCATTTGCTTTTGGGTGTAAGATAAGGCTTCCTTTTTGGGCCGGGTTTTTGAATATTTTTTTGCTGAAAACTCTGACAAGAAACTCCATTTGCTGTGTTATCGTAGGGTTTATCTTCCAAGGAAGCTGAGCTACTCAAAGATGGATTAAATACTGAAAAATCTTTCAGCAGCACTAAGCAAAGTCCTACAGCAACAAAAATGACTGGGAGCGCGGATCCACCTGCTACTGAAACAGAGGCACCTAGCTCTTCAAATGCACCATCACTGGGCTTTGACTCTCAACCTAAGTTGGAAACTGATAACATGCCATCCACCTCTGGGACAGCCAAAAGTTGCTTGTTCAAATTAGGTGTGTACTCTTCTACATTTCTTCTGCTTTGCGTTGGTTTTATATGGAGCACAGCTTTTGGTGCAGCATTCATATGTTGGACATGCACACACACATAACATGTATACTCAATCAAAAAGTTAGTTTTTTTAATTATTTCTTTTCTTTTTAACCTTCATCATGGTTGGGACGTGGCCATTTAGAATTTATTAAATAAATGAATAGTGCACAGCGGTTCAGTCAGTTTTTTAACTCTTAAGCAAATTTTAATAATAAAAAAGGAAATAAGATGCGTGCTTTTGTCATATACATTAATCCATTTGTTCTAACCTTTTCATTGTTCTGACCTTTTCATTTCATTTTATTACATACATATATATGAATTAATCAAGATATTATCAATATTGAAACTTATATGTATTTATGATGTTATGAGTTTAAATTATAAATGCACTGTCATATGTCAGTGCACGCGCTTTGTACTGTCATCCTAAACTATTTGTATTTTCTATATATTGTAAATACAGGTGATAGGGTGAAATTTAGCTGTTCATCTTCTTGTGGTGTATATCAAACATCCTCAAGGTATGGATTTTTAGAAAACTTAGCTGAACTTATTTGCTTCATTGGTGTTTAGTACTTTATTTTGCATTTCAGTGAACTATTGAGCCCAAGCTACCATGAATACTTGTACTGGCCAAAGTAGTGTAATGAAAAGACCTTTATATGTCCAATCAAAGTGTAACTGATGTCCTAATTTTTATATATTATCATTATAATTTTTATTGGTGATTTCACATATAGGGGACCATCTAATGGAGGTCGGGGGAAGGTAGTCTTACTATTTGATGATAATCCCTTGTCTAAAATTGGTGTGAGATTTGATAAACCCATACCTGATGGAGTTGATCTTGGTGGTGCTTGTGAGGGAGGTCAAGGTTTTTTCTGCAATGGTAATGCGCTACTCGATACAACTTTTATATCTTTAGAAATTTTATATTATTGTATTTTGATCCATATATTAAATAAAGTTGTATCTTGCTAACTTTATATTTCCAGTCACTGATCTTCGCTTGGAAAGTAGCGCTGTAGAAGAATTGGACAAATTACTTATTCATTCTTTGTTTGAGGTTGCCATTTACCCTGCCTTGTAGTATAAGAATGTTCTTTAATAATTTTGGCTTCAATCTTGCAATTACTGATATATATTCAATTTTCTTTTCAGGTTGTTTTTAGTGAGAGTAGAAATGCACCATTCATTTTGTTCATGAAAGATGCTGAGAAGTCTATTGTAGGAAATGGAGATTCATATGCATTTAAAAGCAAGCTTGAAAATCTTCCAAACAATGTGGTCGTAATAGGTTCTCACACTCAAAATGACAGTCGTAAGGAGAAGGTATTATATTTTTGGTTAAACTAATTTGTACACAATAGGAACCTATATCGCAATTTACATTCAGGTCTCTTCTTTTAATGTTTGTAAATATCTCTGTACCAACTTTTGAATTGAGTCCTTGCCTTTTTTGGATAAACTTGTCTATTATTCACCTTATCCTTTGAAGGAGTTAGTTGAAAATAGCTCTATGTGAGTTAGTGTATAAGTTGATTTTAGCTTACGTGAGAAGTTCAATTATACCTTCATATTTTCTTCTACAAGTGTCTTTGAAGATGTTTATCCAAATAGAATCATACCCCATTTTTTTGGATGTTAGGGACCCAAAAATTTTAAATATTGTTAGATTTTATTTATAATATCATAAAGTAGCAATCAGTGCTTTAGGGATAGGGAGTTCATAGAAAGTGGACTTAATCAAAATTTTGATATAAGAGAAAACAAAGAAAAGATTAGCAAAAAGAGGTTCGTATAGAATAAGAGATTCATTAGGTCAATAAGATGAATCAACATACTAGTAACAAATATTAGCAGTGTGTCCATATCTTAGACAAATCTGACATGGGATGTTAGCAAACTGGCCACCGTGGCCACAACCACCACGACCAAGAAAACCTTGGTTAGAAAAAAGATGAGTGACTGAAATTTCCACATGAATAACTGCAATGATCTTGAAGAGTGAGGATTTGCATATGATTGAGAGTAGTTTACCGAAGGAGGGAAAGTTTTCTTCTGAAACCTGTTGGATTCATGGGCAAGAAGAAGAGCTTCAACTTTTGTTATTGGAGGTATTTCAAACTTACTTTCAACTACATAAACAGCTGGAGCATATTCTTGCAGAAGACCTTCAAAAGAATAGCATCAACATATTCATCATATTTGATGTGACATCCAATTCCAACAAGTTCACCCGCAATGGACTTGATCTGTCCCAATAACTCACACATAGTTTTGTTTTCAAGAGAGGTGGCATGTAGATCAGTGCGAAGCTGTCTACCAAATAGCTTGGTTTGGGCAAAAAAGTGATCATAAATTTGTTCCTACACTTGATGAGTGGACAGCTCCAAGGACACGAGGCAAGATTGACTTTTAAAGCGTCAATTGAAGCAAAGTAAGCTAGATTTGATTTTGCACTTCTCATTCTTTATAGGCTGGATTTATTATTCCAAAAGCTTGGACATCATAGGAAAGGAAGTGCAGAGGAATCACCGAGTTTACAACAAATTTGTGAAGTCTGTGTTCAACTTGTTTCCAGTGGAGATAATTGGAATCATCGAGTTTTTCATCTATTAGAATTGGGAAAATATTGGAAAGTGAATGGGAAGGAGCTTGAATTTACCTTTGTGGAACAATTTCTAGCTCACGATACCATATCAGAATTTTGATATGGGAGAAAATAGAGATAAAATTAACAGAAAGAGAACTGATAACAGATAACTAGCTAACATCCAGTTGAATAACTGAATTTGTACATTTATATCTCTAATATGCACCCATTTATATAATATAATTTAGCCATATTTCTAGATAATGTAGGATCTCCGATACTCCTCTTCTCATGCTAAGGACTGAACATTTCAAGCATAAGACTAAATATGTGTGGATGGTTTGATAATGAGTGACATGATAGACCCAATGTAGCGTTGGTAGAATAGACTCTGACACTATCTTATAAAGTGAATTTTAAGTCTAACTCAACTTTATAAAATAGACTTGTAAAGTGAGGTTTATACCTACTTATATACTATAACTTGGCCATACCTTTAGTTGATGCATAGGATCTTCTATAGGAATAAGTGCAAGTCATTGAGGCTCTAGGTATGTGTACAAGTTTGAAAATATAGGGACTTGCATGATGTAACCTCTTTTTAAAATGAAAAGTCTACAGTAGTCAGTTCTAAATAGGGGTTTAGAGCAGCTGACCAGAAAAATGGCAGAGGAGGCAGGCTGGAAGACCACTATTATGAAGTTATCTGATGCACATTTCATAATCGATCCTTGCTCACTGAAAATAAAATAAAATGTTCAAAATTAGAGATGTGTAATTAGTGATCTAAAGTTGGAATTTTACGCTTGCACATCATATCAACAAAGGTGATGGGCATGATGGAAAATGGCCGTTGAGCAAGTCCTAGAGATGAAAGGAAATAACTATATAGGGACAGAACAGATCAAGGCTGTACTTGTTGGCTTGAAATAGTATTTGATGCAGTGGAAAGTGGCTACGGGCACAAGAGATGACTTGAAACTAAGGAACAGAACAAGACTGCAGAAGTCAGCAGTAGGTGGAAAACTGTCGTCACATATTTGAAAATAATTGGAGAATCTTGAAGAATTCTAAAAAAGGGTGGGGGTGGTAACCAGCGAGGTGTTTTTTGGCTCCAGCCATGAAGCATTAGAAGAGTTGAAGGTCAATAGTTTAGTACAATGTACCCTGGAATCCTTTTGTGATGTGATTTGGTTTATGGCATTGTTGAAAGAATAAATTAATCAGTCTCTAAAAGACCTTTTTGTTGTAGTTGTTGGCTTTCTATTTCTCTTTGCTTTGTATTAGTTGTGAATGACTCGTGTGAAATAAAATGCAATCTGGATTGTTTATGTATTTGATTTATTGAATTTACTTACTTCACCGGTTTAGATTTCTTCATAAGTGATTATTTAATTGATATATAACTTTTTTCTCCTGCAGTCACATCCTGGTGGTTTGCTATTTACAAAATTTGGTAGCAATCAGACTGCCCTTCTTGACTTGGCTTTCCCTGTAATGACTAATATCCTTTTAACTTCTATTACTTATGTTTGGAAGAGGGGAACAGGAATTGCTGACCTATGTTTGTACTTTTGTGTATTACTTTGTACCTGCGACCTAATAATACTATCTTTGAGCTTTCTGAGGAAATAATTGTTATGCCTCTTCAATTTTTTAGGATAGTTTTGGACGATTGCATGACAGAGGGAAGGAGGTTCCAAAACCAAATAGAACTTTGACTAAGCTCTTCCCAAATAAAATTATAATTCACATGCCTCAGGTATATACAGTGGTATGTTTGTCATGTATTTTGTTCTCCTTATACATTATTAATAATATATTCCCTGATATAGGATGAGGCTCTTCTAGCATCTTGGAAGCAGCAACTGGATCGAGACGTTGAAACTCTCAAAAACAAAGGGAATTTACATCACTTGCGTGCAGTGAGTGCCTTGTGTGTTGCTTGTGAATTTAATTTATTCAGCATAATTGAAGGTCTTTCATATCATCACTTCTGCATTTTTTGTTTAAAAAATAGAGTTGGAGGCAATGATCCTTCATCCTATTATTTCATTGTGGTACTAAACAATTCAAAGTATGATTTATATATGAATGGATGGGATACCAGTTGAACATCCAATAAGAGTAATTTGCCCATGGAAGTTTGTTTCCCTTGCATGTATGACAATCACCACTTTTTAAGGTTTGGAAGACGAGTCCTTGTATAAGTTGTGAAAGGATGCTTGGCGGGTCTGGAATTTTATTTTGTCTGAGGGTTTTACCTTGTCTCTATCTACTCTCTAGCTTGGCCTAGTTTGGCCTTTTAAAGTTTTAATTCGTGGTTGGTATTTCACTGAGTTTTCTTTTTTGTATAAATTTTATAAACTAGGAAGTTAGTTGGAATCTACTACGGCCTTTACTTGATTCTGTAATTTCTTACTTGTATGTGTGTGTATATATATGTGTATATATAGTAAAGTTTAGACATCTGATTAATTTGGTCTGTTTTAGTGGAAGTTTTCCAATAACTGCTATAATTTCCTAAGGTTCATTTTTTATGAATTCAGGTTTAGTAGAAAGTCAAGTACATTCATTAAATTATTTTGTTTGAATAAGGGTGCATAATAGTGTTACTTGACACAGATGTTGAAACGGAGTCATAAATTCGTACTACTTTCAATGTTAATTCTTATTGTTCAGAGTTGCTGTTCTGATGTTTTAAATTTTCAGTAATCACAGCTAACTCATTTTATTTATAGGTTTTGGGACGATGTGGAATGGAATGTGAAGGACTTGAGACGTTGTGCATTAAGGATCAGACACTTACAAATGAAAGTATGTTCTAAGCATTCGGTGCTTTTGGATTTTTCTATAGGCTCTCTCCTATATCATTGTTTGCCACATTGCAGATGCAGAGAAGATAATTGGTTGGGCTTTAAGTCACCACCTCATGCAGAATTCAGAAGCTAAGCCTGATTCGAAGCTTGTATTGTCATGTGAGAGGTAATTGCTAGTTGACACTGATTGTGATTTGATATATTATATTTGGTTAATTGTATTTTACAATTGTGATATTGTATTACTCCAGCATTCAGTATGGAATTGGGATCTTGCAGTCCGTCCAGAATGAGTCGAAGAGCCTGAAGAAATCTCTTAAGGTGATTGTTTGGGCTTGCTTGTGATGTAGACGTCATACAAGTTATTCTGTTGGTAGAGTTCATAAACACTATTCTAAAATCAAGTTGATTGTTCAGGATGTTGTAACAGAAAATGAATTTGAAAAGAGGCTTCTGGCTGACGTTATTCCTCCTAGTGACATTGATGTTACATTTGATGATATTGGAGCGCTTGAAAAGGTCAAGGATACATTGAAAGAGTTGGTGATGCTTCCTTTACAGCGACCTGAGCTTTTTTGCAAGGGGCAATTAACCAAGGTTCACTTCCTTTATAGATTGAGATTTATTTTATTGTTTAAAGATTTATACTTCTTCTCTTTACTTTGGTTGACATCTATGTTGATTTGATTGGTTGATTGATTTTGTGATGTTTTATTTTTCATTAATCTTTTAGTGTCCTTCCTCTGTCCCCACTCTAAAAGTGAGTGAGGAAAACGAAGGAAGTGGAATCAGTTGCCGTGTATTAATTATGTTTGATTGGCATATTTGACATCTAGGTTGTCAAATTAATATCTGATATTGACCTCTGCATTCTGCAGGATATGCAACTTATTTCTTGATTGAAAAATTCAATTAATTGTGAAAAGCTAAAAGCAACTGTGATAGTTTTTTTTTGAGAAAAGTTGGAGTTTTCTTTTCCATAATCAATAAATATTTCTTTTTGGCATTACGACAATTAAATAAAACATATAATTTTGATGATCATCTAACTGACTATCAAAATATTATCCATTCTGCTATCTCAGCTCTGAATTACCTTTTGTGCAGCCATGCAAAGGTATCCTATTGTTTGGTCCTCCTGGAACGGGTAAAACAATGCTCGCAAAAGCAATTGCTACTGAAGCTGGTGCAAACTTCATTAACATTTCTATGTCAAGTATTACATCTAAGGTTAAATTTGTACCCACCTTTATTGTATTTTGATCTCACCTTTATCAGTTTGTTGGGCATATCATCTCACGTTCTTGCTCTTTTTTTTTTTTTTTGCTTCAGTGG
>Ga0099823_1009230_pt1 | contig 10014 bp, 7 predicted proteins | sample CowpearedBW_FD_76831 | JGI IMG/M metagenome (GOLD analysis project Ga0099823, IMG submission 76831) | Root nodule microbial communities of legume samples collected from California, USA - Cow pea red BW | ecosystem: Host-associated > Plants > Roots > Nodule | place: USA: California | collected...
TATATATATATATATATATATATATATATATATATTATTTTTAAATATTTCATACTTTTTATACATTTTTTAAATCTTGTAATATGTATTTTTGAAGTAACTAATTTCATGAATAAGATACGATTGATAATTTTTACAAAATATATTCCCATTATTTTTCTTTATCATTTTAATTAAATAAAACTTTAAATATAAAAAATAAAGTATAAAATAAAATGAAATTAAATATTAAAATAAAAAATAATAATATAATTATCAATTCTTCAATTAAAAGTTCAACTGATCGACTAATCTAAGTGAAAACACACGCATTATTATGTCTCATGTGTGTTATTTTTACAAGATAATAAACAATAATAAAATTATAATTATTAATGTTATTATTATAATTATAAAGTTAAATATAAATAATTTCTATAATTTTATTATAAGTAATTTTTATTTATTTTGTAAATAATTTTATAATTAAAAATAGTTAAAATTTAAAAAATATATATACAGATGGATACTGAAGGAATAAAATTAATAAAATGATAAATTTAATTAAAAAAATATTTAAAGGTTAAAATATCAAATATAAACACAAGAAAATCACTTTATTTCGTGTTTGTTAAGATTTCGAGGCTCACACATGCAAAGCAAGGTGATAACTATAAACCATCTGTCAACGAATTGAAGCACTGTGAGACACAAAACGTTTCTCAGTTTTACCATCAAACAAGAATTGAGGCAGAAAGAAGAAGCGACACAGAATCAAATACGATGAAACTGAGACTCAGATCCTTGGAATCCAAAGAAACCCTAAAAATCGATGTCCCCAATTCATGTTCTCTGCAGCAACTCATTGACACCGTTTCTCACACCATCTCTTCTTCTTCCTCTTCTCTGCACCTTTCCCTCAACAGAAAGGACGAAATTCGCGCCTCTTCGCCGAACGACTCTCTTCACTCCCTTGGCGTCGCCGCCGGCGACCTCATCTTCTACTCTCTCAACCCCAACGCCTTCTCCCACGAAACCCTCCCCCACAAGCCAGAAACCGCTTCTCGCGACCGACCCACCATCCAAAACTCTCCGGAAACCGTCGCCTGCGACGCGCCCTCGAACCCCACCGTGGAAAAGCATCCGACTTTGGATTCAGCGGAGGTTGAAACTGTCGAAATGGTTAATGGATCTGACGAGGCGGTGGTGGTGAGTACCAATTCAGAACCTTTCTTTGTGAGAAGGGTTTTAAAAGAAGCCCTCGGAAACAACGTCAGTGATTTCAAGTTGTTAGTTTTTACGGTCCACGGTGTGATTCTTGAGTCTGGGTTTGTTCGAATCGACAAGGATTCGGGTATGGCGGTCAGTTGTTCTCACCTTCTTGATGATTCTCCTTCTGCGTTTTCTTCGGTGATATCGTTGAAGTATGCCCTGCCTGAAATTCTGGTTAATGGTGCTTCGCATAGTGTGAATTTGAAATTTCAGACATTGGGGCATTTTGTGAATGTTTGTGGGTCGTTGTCTGATGATACTGGGTCGAGGTTGCACTATGTTTGTCTGGATAGACGTAAATATGTCAGGCCATTAGAGTTGATGCTGGCAAATTCTGAATCTAAGGGCAGTGTTAATGACGGGGAAGAGATTAGCTTTGGGAACGAAGTTTTTGAAATGTGGAAAATGGTGAAAGACAGGCTTGCATTACCACTGTTGATTGATCTTTGTGAAAAGGCTGGATTGGATCTTCCACCTTGTTTCATGCGGTTACCGATGGAGCTTAAGCTCTTGATTTTGGAGCGTCTTCCCGGTGTTGATTTGGCCAAAGTAGCTTGCACCTGTTCAGAGTTGCGATACTTGTCAACCAGCAATGAGTTGTGGAAGAAGAAGTATATAGAGGAGTTTGGGCAAGGCGAGACTAGAGGATGGCTTTTCAAGGATTTGTTTGCAGTGTCCTGGGAAACAAAAAAGAGATCGCAAGGGGTTCCTTTTCGACGACAAGGGGTTTCAAGACACTTTATTCTCCCACCCAACCCTTTTAGAATGCCTCCTGCTCCTCCAATTTGGGGTGGAGAATATGGTGTGCAGCCATTCTTTGGTGTTGCATTCCCTAGATACCAGCCAGGCCGGATTATCATTCCTCCGTGTACTCTGAGAGATTTCAACCCATAAGCTGCTGAGTTAAATTCTCCTCATCAATGAAGTGTAGTGCTGGGACCCAAACCTTGGTATGGCTCAACTATTTTCTCCTTAGTTGTTTGGAAAATAAGTTGCTAAGTTAATGCATCATGAGTGTCTGTTTTTTGAATAAATGATGTTTATTGTAAGTATTTGATTTGTCGGTTTCATTTGTGTGTAGTTATATGTTTTGAATGAATGATAGTATTCCAAATGTGGTCAGGACATAGTTGTTCTGTTCAGTCTTTGTGCGTTAGGTTTGGTTCATGTTCATAACCAAGGCAAAGCCTAACGCTGTTCCAGCATATGTTTAAAACTTTTCGGATAATTTTCTTCAGAAATGTATGGACCCCATCCTTTTTGCTGTGTACATATTACTGTAGTACAACAGTCAAGTGTATAACGTTATTACTATAAAAGGATTTGAATCTTTTGATGGTTCTACTAAAATAGCCAATTAACCATATGACGCGGTATGTTATGAAATTAGAAAAAGTTCTTGATTGCTCACGATTCCTCCCAGCAGACAACATTGGTGTGATGCCAGGGGTAGTTCTTTACGGTAATGATACTCCTTTGTGCTATCGTGTATTTCATATTTGAAGAACATTGTTTTGAACTTAAAAATGTTTTGATAAAGGGCGAGAACCCAACCTTACTAGAAGTGAGGTTTTAGTTCGCAGTCTGTATGCTTGCAGTGTGATGTGTGTACAGTTTAACTTGATAAACAGATGTAATAAATAAATAAGTAGATAGTAGGATGATAGATAATGAAGTAAATGAACAACGCGATGACATTGTATCTTGATTCTTGCAAATGGGAATATCAGGGGCCAAAATAGAGCACTGTGCGTTGTGTTGACTTTTTTTTTTTGTGGGTGGAGGTTTACTTTGTATTGGTAACTGCTAAACTACTCATTGCATACTCAAATAAATGGGACGTGTGACATTCTGAATTGACAACTGATTTATGTTTTTCTTTTCGTTGGCTATTCTGCTACTATTTTTGTCATGCATTAGGCTATAAGTTGAATCATGAAGTAGTTGTTTACCATTAATGTCATGAAGTAATGGGATCTCCATTGTTTGTTATCTTATATTCATAGCATAGCTCGGGTTTGAGCATGACTTCTTATAGTTCGGTACTTTTGCAATTATGCAGGCAACGAAAATACTGAAACAGGGAGCTGCTGTATTTGCCATGGAAACTGGAGACTGAAGTGAAAGGCAACCTCCATAAAGGAAGTGAAATAAACTGTTTTTGTATATAGTTTTTTTTGTTAAACTGCTTATGGATGTTATGACAATGGATCTTTCGAGTATTATTGAACGAAATGTGATGTTCAAAATTTGAGTGTATACATTGTAAATGGCCTCCATAAAACGACTCATAGTGTAGGAAAATACAAAAAACAAAGGATAGGAATATGGCTAAAGGGAAGTGATTTCAGGCACGGAATTTTTTGTAGAATGATTGGAATGGAAATTGTGTTTTTAAGTTGTAGTGTTATTTCATATCTGGAATAACTTGGACACATAGTTTCTGGTTTTTCTACATTGGGCCGTTCTGTTTGATACGCTAGAGGGGTGGGAAAGGAGCGGAAATGGTAGGGAAATTAAAAACATAGAGGTAGGGGTACAGGTTCTATAGGCCCAACCCACTTATGTGCGTTTAGTTTTTTAACCCATTCAATTATAAGTTTTTTTCTTTCTGCATCCCCTATCATGACTAACTGCACCCCTGTTAGGATTAACTACATTGCCATCATGACTAATTGCACCCATACTAACACAAAAAGAATAAAATAGACTTGATTGTTGCACAACACTATGACATTTAGAGGTGTTAATTTGGTTTAGTTCAGAGGACTTGGCACTGGTCATGGGTTAGGGTCAAAAAAGGGTCAAAAAAGTCCAAAAGAAAAAAGGTTCCATCAAAGAAGTCATAGGGTCAAAAATCTCACAAAAGTCTTGTGGGTTAGGACTAACCCATGAGTTTTCTTCTTAAACATGAAAATTATATTATTTTTTAAAAAATATTATTAAACTTTCTGGTGACCTAGACGTGTCCGATGACACCAAACGGACTTAACGATTTGGACGATTCGAACGGAATCAACAATCAGACGGATCCAATAATTCAAATAGGCCTAACGACTTAGACAAATTTGACGATTCGGGTTGGCCTAATGATCTGAACGAATCTCGTAATGCATCGTTGACATTGCTACGGTGGAAAGAGAGAAAAGTGCTATGGAAAGAGAGAAAACTCTGGAAAAAAAATCTTGTTCTAAAAATCTTATTTCATAATGTATTTAAAAAATATTGTCTTAGAAAGCTTTGGAACATAATCTCGAAATTATGTTCATGTATTTTGGAAATTTTGTTCCAAACGTTCTAAAAATTGTTTTAAGAAGGGTAAAAAACATTGTCTTAGAAAGCTTTGGAACATAATCTCGAAATTATGTTCATGTATTTTGGAAATTTTGTTCCAAACGTTCCAAAAATTGTTTTAAGAAGGGTAAGTGGTAATTTAAAAATAATCGGCTGTCACTATAAAATATTGGGGTGAAAGAAGAAAAAGATTCAATTACAATTGGGTTGAACAAGTTTATATTATTTTAAGTTTAATAAATTCAATTCAACTGTATAATAAGGAAATAAAAAAATATGTTATTATTATTATTATTATTATTATTATTATTATATATTAAAATTTATAATGTATTATTTTATCTGCACCATTATATAAAGAGATATAGCATGGTCACTTTAATTAGATAATTTTATTTTTTAATGAAAAATAATAATTTTCTTTAGTTAAAATTATTAAATAATTTTTCTTTCTAAAAGTAGTGGTGACTATTTTTTAAAGTAATTTATATAATTATATCTATTTCATTATATAACGGAGATTTCTTTTTTAGTACACTTTTTCTTTTACTTGTATCAGTTTTGTGAATTAAAATAATTATCTTTTCAATTTTATCTTTTAATTATCTTTTTAAATCAAACATTTTTTATTATTTTTTAATTAAAATAATCATTAACAGTGGAAATTTACTTAAAAAAAATAAAAATTATTACAACAAAATTATAAAAAATATTTCATTTATTTTTGTAATTATAATTTAATTATTTTTTATTATCATAAAAAAAAAAGCGAATATACGTATGCATGATATAAACTTTAAAGGTTGTAAGTAATAAAAAAAACAAAAAAATATATATATGTTAGAAATACAATTTCTATAAGTTAAAATAAAAATATATATAAAACTACAAATAAAAGTTATAAAATACGATTTTGGTATAAAAATATAGGTTAAAATATTCATTTAATCCCTATTTTCATTCTATTTTGTCATTTTAGTTATAATATTGTCCTTTTTTGAACTATATCATAATTTTTTTCAATTTGGTTTGTTTTTTTACTAACACCTAACGGTGTTTAATAATTAATATTAACATTAATGAATTATGACGGTTATGTGTCACTTGGTAGTTTTTTAATTTTTTTAAAAATTTTTAAAAAAATGTTCACGTGTGTCATGTACAAAGACAATGTTCTATATCCAATTTGGTTTATATATTCGTTATTTTTGTTCTATTTAGTTTCAATTTTGTTTAGAATTGATGAATTTTTTGTTCCTCTCAAAATTGATACCAAATTTATTTTTATATAAAACTTATAATGATATTTTTATTAAATACTTTTTGTTTAAGGTTATAATTAATTTAAAATTAGAACAAAAATTTGAAGATGACAACTAAGACTATAGATCTAAAATTTTAAAATTAATCATCATCCTTCAAATTTCCGTTCTAACTTTAAACTAATTGTAACCCTAAACCCTAATATTTAATAAAAATTTAAATTTTAATAAAAACATTATTATAGTATTTATATAAAAATTAATTTTGATCTCGATTTGAAGAGAGACAAAATTGTTTCATTAAAAAAATATGACTAAATTGAACAAAAACAACGAATATAAAATATAGGGACCGAATTGAATATAAAACATTGCAAAATATAAAATACATGTAACTCATCGGGACCAACTATTTATTTTAACAAAAAAATTATACTAATATACTATAAATGTAAAAGAAGTCGTCACACAGCGGTAATTTCATTGCAAATCACATTAAAGTCATTACCAAATTACACGATTTCAGTGTTTATAGATTTGGAAGAAGTCACCTCAACCTTCTATCATATCAACTTTATCATAATTTTTCGAGATCGTATACTATTTGCACAACTTTTATTAAGCATAATTAATCGTATACTATTTACACAACTTTTATTAAGCATAATTAATTATGTTGAAGTCGACAGTAATCTTCAAGTTTTGAACATTTCCATTGAGTTGTCATGTTTATGACTTGAACTCCAAATGTCAGAAATGGCCGATTCTAATGATAACTTCTTTAGAACAAATTCGAACTCAATTAGCATGATTTAGTCTCTTTATAAATTTTTAAAACAAAATCCAGACATGTAATTTTAGAGTTTAATTGACCATAGTAAAGAAAATCAAGAAAGAAAAAAAAAGAGCCTTAGGTCACAAATTCAACCATCAACATTCATATAATATATTGCACATTAATTTATTTTTGAAAAGTTCAAACACTTCATCAATAATCTGGTGGCACTAAAGATTTTGTTACAAAATAGTAATGATAATATAAATTGTTTTCTTAGTAATTATTGTAAATTGATCGACCAACATGGGTTAATTAAATAAAAGAAAGCACGTGCACAATACCGAAAAAATAATACGAAATGTATAACTTTTGTTTCTCATAATTTTGCTTCAACTAAATAAGTTATAATTTTTAGTCGATCTTTCAAATTGTTTTTTTATTTCCCATCTAACTATTTATTTTCTCCTTTACCAAAGTGTAAGTTCGCAAGTAAATGTCAAAAAAATGGAATAGCAGGGACACACACCCCAATCTTACCGTTGTTTTTACCGTTGTTCTTTTTTAAATGCAGTCCAGTACAAACGGTAATTTTTGACTGGCCTCGGGCGGCAAAAAAGAATTTAAATTTCAAAAAATGTAAAGGATGGGAACTAACCATGGTTAGGAAGTTTGGTTACATGGGATGCAGACAGCTCAACTATTGCTAGCGCACCGTGAACCAACCCTGGTTAGAGACAATGACAGCGTAGCAACCCCATCTATCTCCCTATAAAAGGAATATGCAATCCCCAAACTTTCCCTGCATCCAGATTCAAAGAAGGCGTCTTCATAAACGCCTTTCTTTTCCATTTCTTCTTCCTCTCTACGCTCCTATTACCTCGTTGCAAATTCGCTATTTTTAATCTGCGAAAATGAGAGAGTGCATCTCAATTCACATTGGTCAGGCCGGTATCCAGGTCGGAAATGCTTGCTGGGAGCTCTACTGTCTCGAGCACGGCATCGGGGTGAGTCTTCCATCTCAACATGCTTCCGTTTTTTCTTTTGGATTTTCGTTCAGATCTGTGTCGTGGAGGCTTCTTTCGTGTAATTCTGTTGTTGATGCGAACATTCGTTTCTCAGATCTAAGGAAATTCTAGCATTTTCTTTTTGAACTTTTTCTTTTCTTTATTTCTCTTTGATCCCTACTTTATTTAAACTAGGTTTTTATTATTTTTCTAAATCTGCTCTCTTTTTGTTTTTGTGTTCCCAGAGTTTATTTTTCAAGATCTATATTACCAATAAAATGACTTTAATGTAACTTATTCCAAATCATAATTGGGGTGTCGCTCTCGATTTTCAGATCTACACGTGAAGCTTGCAAGTTATTCTGATTAGATTGTTCTTTTAGCTGTTAGATTTAATGTTCGTGTTTATGATTTCAAACTTTAGCTCCTGTTATTGACAGTTTTTAAATCTTGTACTTTACGAAGCTGAAATCTACCTAATTGAGGAATTATGAAAAGTAAATATCGTTAAAGAAAGAAAGTACCGAGAGCTGATATTTCATGATTTTTATGCAGCCCGATGGTCAAATGCCAAGTGACAAAACAGTTGGTGGTGGTGACGATGCTTTCAACACTTTTTTCAGCGAGACAGGTGCTGGAAAGCATGTTCCACGTGCCATCTTTGTGGATCTTGAGCCCACTGTGATTGATGAGGTGAGGACTGGACCTTACCGCCAGCTTTTCCACCCAGAGCAGCTCATCAGCGGCAAAGAAGATGCCGCCAACAACTTTGCCCGTGGCCATTATACCAGTGAGTCCCAACTATGTGAACTTTTGTAATATTTTATGTGGGTGTTATAATTTCTTGCACTTATTGTTATATTTGTTGTTTGTACTCTATATCAGTTGGGAAAGAGATCGTTGATCTGTGCTTGGACCGCATCCGAAAGCTTGCTGACAACTGCACTGGTCTCCAGGGCTTCCTGGTCTTCAATGCTGTTGGTGGAGGAACTGGTTCTGGTCTTGGTTCTCTCCTGTTGGAGCGTCTCTCTGTTGATTATGGCAAGAAATCGAAACTTGGTTTCACTGTCTACCCCTCTCCTCAGGTCTCCACCTCTGTTGTTGAGCCATACAACAGTGTCCTCTCCACTCACTCTCTCTTGGAGCACACTGATGTTGCAGTGCTTTTGGACAATGAGGCCATTTATGACATCTGCAGGCGCTCCCTTGACATCGAGCGGCCCACATACACTAATCTCAACCGTCTTGTTTCTCAGGTAATAATTTGCATATTAATGAGATTAAGTGTAATTATTACCAAAAATTATGTGGATTAATTGATTTTTTTTTTCTGTTGGATTAGGTGATTTCTTCCCTGACTGCTTCCCTGAGATTTGATGGTGCCCTGAATGTGGATGTGACTGAATTCCAGACCAACTTGGTCCCATATCCCAGAATCCATTTCATGCTTTCCTCCTATGCCCCAGTTATCTCTGCCGAGAAGGCTTACCATGAACAGCTTTCAGTGGCTGAAATTACCAACAGTGCTTTCGAGCCATCTTCCATGATGGCTAAGTGTGATCCTCGCCATGGAAAGTACATGGCCTGTTGCCTGATGTACCGTGGTGATGTTGTGCCTAAAGATGTGAATGCTGCTGTTGCCACCATCAAGACGAAGAGAACCATTCAGTTTGTGGATTGGTGTCCTACCGGTTTCAAGTGTGGTATCAACTACCAGCCACCTACCGTTGTTCCTGGTGGTGACCTTGCTAAGGTGCAGAGAGCAGTATGCATGATTTCCAACTCCACCAGTGTGGCGGAGGTATTTGGTCGCATTGATCACAAGTTTGATCTCATGTATGCCAAACGTGCCTTTGTTCACTGGTACGTGGGTGAGGGTATGGAAGAAGGTGAGTTTTCAGAAGCTCGTGAGGACCTTGCTGCTCTTGAGAAGGATTACGAGGAAGTGGGTGCCGAGTCCGGTGACGGCGTAGAGGAGGACGAGGAGTACTAAAGAAGAATCTATTTCAGATTCTTGTACTATTTTCTGTGGTGTTTCATGTTCAGTTATTTTATTTTGATGCATGCTTCGCTGTTCAAGTTCTGGACTTAATGGCAATGTTCATGTTTATTTTGTTCCGCGAGTTCAACTTTACGGGTTAAAATTTGGCCTAAAAGAATTAATCATTTCCTGATTGATAAAAATAATTCAACTTTCATTTTATTTATCTGTTTAACACGTATATCTAAATTCTTAATTACAAAAATTATCATCTATAACAATTTTCGTCAATAACAATTTAGGTATAAATACACATTTGGTACCCAAACTTTTTTGGAAAGTTACCCAAACTGCCACGTGTCATGCTTGTAAGCTGCCACGTGGCACGATGATAAACTGACACGTGGCAGTTTTTTAAATTTTTTGAAAAAAAAAAATAAAAAA
>Ga0099823_1009232_pt1 | contig 10013 bp, 8 predicted proteins | sample CowpearedBW_FD_76831 | JGI IMG/M metagenome (GOLD analysis project Ga0099823, IMG submission 76831) | Root nodule microbial communities of legume samples collected from California, USA - Cow pea red BW | ecosystem: Host-associated > Plants > Roots > Nodule | place: USA: California | collected...
ATTTATATGTATATATAAACAAATTTAAAAAATAAAACAAATTAAAAAATTTGAAAACTAATTAAAAAAATTAAAAAAAAATTAAAAAAACTAGATGGGCCAGCCCGTTAACCCGTCCTATACGGGACGAATTGTGACTTTTGACCCATTTCTGTTTGACGGGCTAGCCCAGCCCGACCCGTTTTTTGACGGGCCACATAGACCGGGCCAAAACGGACCGGGCTAGCCTGTTTGCCACCCTTAATAATGGTTTCAGGTCACATTTTGTTTATGCTACTAAAAACACATGAGATAAAGTCAAAAACAAAAGAAAAGGCAAGACACATGGATAAAAAAGTAAATTTAAAAAAAAGGTGCTAAAAAGAAGCAACTTACAATAAGAGTGAATCCCCACTAGAGACATGCTTCTCAAGAATCCATTCTGGTGCTAGTTCTTATAACAAATCCAACTGCTCCTCAACTTCATCTACAAATACGAACCAAAAAAGCTTTTAGTTAATTGAAAAAAAAAATTAACAATAGTAATCCTTTCAACATAAAACATTGCCTTACTTCTGTCAACAATATCACTGTGGCTTGAGACTATCTTCCTTACAAGCTCCATTTTAGTAATACAATTCTGTTGTTGAAGCAAGAGGCGAATCATGTCAAAGAGATTAGGGAGGTTAGCTATAATTTTATTTTCGTTTCTTTGCTTCTTGAGCCGTTGTCGCTTGCTCCTAATACTCAAGCTTTTAGGACAAAGGAAACATTTAAACAATAAACTGGAAAATTATTTTAATTTTTAAGATAGTCAAATGTACAACTATAATAAGAATTTACTGCATTAATATTTTAATATCTTTTTCTATTTTTTAAATTAAACTATTAATATTTACTATTACATAATAAAATAAAGGGGTAAATAGTTGTTTTATTTGGATGGTGGCGAAAGTATCGTAGTTCAAAAATTAAGTGAAAGAATAAAATAACACTTTACTTTTTTACTACTGCCTTGTAATTTGGCACTGGATATGGAAATTTTTAGGAATAAGAAATGGAGATTATATTTACCATCTTTAGTCTGGCCTGCTATGCTTATTAATTCTGATTCTAGCTTTTGGTTTTCTGGAATTTAATTGTTTAGGTTCAAAATTAAATTTGTCATTACTTTATGGTAAAGTTATTGTTGGATTGATTTTTCATGAGAATTTTCAGCTTTGTTAATAAAAAAATATCAACTTTCATTAAATTTACATGTCAATTTTTACAAAAAAGACAATAGGATTTAACAACGTAAAGATTAATATATAGTCTATAGATTAAATTAATGGAACCCAATAAGTTCCAGATCACAATCAGAAGGTAGAGTTCAAGTACCACTTGGGGTTTTTGTGTTTCACTTTCTTCTGGAGATTTAGAGAGAAAATCTTATTTCAAATATCTTATATGTTAAAAAAACTTGTTTTGAAAATTTATTCCAAAATGTTCACTCTAACATGTATTTTTTATGTTCCGGAAAGTTTGTTATTGAAATTATATTCTAAAAATCATGTTATGAACGTTTTTCAAAATAGATAGATAGCTCAATAATTACCTTTACAAAACGTAAAATAATTATTTTAAAAATTATGGAGATGTAAGAAATAAAAAATAAAAAGATATCTCATAAATTGAACTTTTATCAACTTTAGGCGTTATTTAAAAGTTCATACTGAATAAAATCTTAATAAATGCATATGGAAATTAAATATGACAAGTAAAATCTTATCTGATGATAATAATAGAAACAATAGTAATTATATTAAATACTAAATGAAATTAATGTTTTCTTAGAATTAATTTGGTTAGTAATATGTTTATGATATTGACAGTGTATATATAATTAAATTTCACAAATAATAAAATGATCTAGGTAAATAATAATTAAATTGCAGTTACTTTGCAACTAATGTTGTTTTAAATACAATTAAATAGTAATAGTAATGAAATAATTCATAAAGATGAAATAAATTATTTTTATTGATGTTTTTGTTCAAAATAGTCTTTAATTTGTTATATATATTCATCTTTTCTTTCATGTCGTTTTTTAAGAGAAACTTTATTTCACAATACAATTTTTTTATTTTCTCTTTTAATTCTTTAAAATAAATCGATATTGATTTCTCTTGTATTCCCAAAACACATAAATATTAATTCTATTAAAATAAATTGTTTCGAGACAAATATTGAATCATTCATAAAATTTTTCATATTTTTATTAATTAATTAATTTTCTTATATGAAGAACTCTATATCAATTTAGAAAGTTGAATCATCTAAAGCCTTAATTTATTCACTAGATAATTCAAAAAGCTTATTTTCTATTTTTTGTTTACTTACTAGTTTCATTTTATTTTAAGAACTCTTATTTTTTATCTATAATTTTTTATTCTCTCAATAGTTCAATTCATTCTATGTCTAGCAAATTGCCTCCAATCACAAAAATATTAAAAGAAAATTATTAAATTTAAAAGAAAAGAAAAAATATCAATGTAGTTATTTATTCCTTTATATTTTAGACGGTCAAAAATTGTTATTTCTTACTATATAAAATTTATACCATTATTATTAATAAATATGTATTTTCCAGATTAAACACTTGATAATATTGTACATTTATTTTCATATTTGATTTGTCATTATTATATTATGAAAAGATATTTAGAATATACACAGCCGTGAGTATGAAAGAAGTTTTATAACACCTTAATTATGATGCATTAATGCAATTAAATGTTTTCATGAATCTCACCATTTACAAAAGCTCAATCTCGTCTACCAAAAAAAAGACATATTAGACATCTAAAGGCTAAGGTAGCTTCTCTCAAAAAATAAATACAATTAAATGTTTCCGTCGAATCACTCACCATTTACAAAAGCACAACCTCATCTACAAAATAAATATATATTAGACATGTAAAGCTTCTCTCGAAAAATAAATAATGTATCTACACACCTGTAACGGGTACATCAATTAAATTGTCTTGTTGCTCAACTATGCCGCTTCTTCAAGAGATGCTCGAATGGTTTCAGGGTTCAACATTTTGTTTATGCTACCAAAAACACATGCCAAAATGTCAAAAACAAAGGAAAAGGCAAGGTACACACTTAAAAATAGTAGATTTAAAAGAAAGCGCCTAAGTCAAAGGAACTTACAATAAGAGCAAATCACCACTAGAGACCTGCTTCTCAGAAATCCATTCCGGTGCTAGTTCTTGTAACAAATCTAACTGTTCTTCAACTTCACCTATAAATACGAACCAGAAAAGCTTTAGTTAGTGTAAAGAAAAACTATAAAATAGTAAATCATTTCTACATAATAAAATAGTGCCTTACTTCTGTCAACAATATCGCTGTGGCTTGAAATTATCTTGCTTACAAGCTCCATTTTAGTGATACAATTCCGCTGTCGAAGCAAGAGACGAATCATGTCAAAGAGCTTTGGAAGGTTAGCTATATTTTTTTTCCGTTTCTTGGCTTGAGTGATAGCTGGATCTCTTTCCTCCGTTGTCATTCTTTCCTTTTCTCTAATCTGAAAGAGGAACAGTAAATGTTGATCACATTAATGCAAAGGGTCAAAGTAAACCTAAACAGATACTAGACCCAATATTATTGTATTGAAATGCACATTAAATGGGCAAACTAATAAAAGTGAGGCTGATTATACACAAGATTCATACTTACTCAATGGTGAAGCATACTTTAATTCTAGTTCATGGTACAACAAGAAAAAATGGAGGAGCAAAGGTTCAATACTAACGAGTACAACAATGTTTATTCAGTCCACTTCCAAATGAGAAATTTAAAACCATAGGATCCATTATTACCAAATAAATAAATAAATAAATGAAAGTAGCACATTGTTAAAGAAAAGGCATACCGATTGGATAAGTTTTCCTGGGAGGATGTCAAAAATATCATCATCTATTGGTAATCCACCGGCATTGTCTTCATTCACAACATCCTCATTCTTCACCGGGGTGTCAAATACCAATGACCTTGAGCGAGGTGGACGCCTAGCTAACTTGTTCAAAGAACTGGTTGGGTGGTCATCTGGGCTCATAAGATTTCTTTTGGTTGAACGCAAGGCAGGTGTGGCACTCATCAATCTAATTGGAGTAGAAACAAGTTTAGCTGGAGTTGACATGGCATCAATCCTCTTGAAAGAACCATCTTTGTTTTCTATGTACTCGACGTTTTTTCTTGCTGGGGTTGACATGGCATCAATATTATCGAGAGACCCATCTTCGCTTTCTGTGTTGTCGACGGTTTTGCATGGAGAAGAACTGGGAGCGGGAGCACATGATGATTCCAGAGAGGCACATGTTGCACAATTTTCACTGGATGATTCCAGGGAGGCACATGAACAATTTTCAGTTCTAGCTGCTTGTGAAGCCAACTTAGCTGGGGAGGGTTGTACTGAATCTACTTGAGAATTTTGCTGTACAGTATCTGCTAAATTTTGTTTAAATTTCAAAGAAAATCTTGCTCTAAAGGATGGAGCAATGTGAGAAGCTGCTGCTAGATGCTCATTAGGCAATTCAATTGATGTTTCTACAGGTGCAGCAGACTTATTTTCATCTATACTATCAGACTCTACATTATTGACAATGTCATTATAGCGCATGCAGAGTGATAATTTTGTTGGGAGACGAGTTTCCAACGTGTCTAAAATATTGACTTTCTTTGGGCGATTGAATGGCTCTGGCAAAGTTCCTTCTGGAATTTCAGCACCCTACACATAGAAGTATATTTCAGACCAAATAAAATGCATAGAAAATTCTGATTGAGATATTACAAAGTAAATATTCTGATTGAGGTAGTAATTGCCCATTATTAAAAAAATAATCTTGATTTGTTCAAAAGTAATTATTCTGATTGAGATAGCAATTGCTCATTGCAAAAATTAGACTGGATTCATTAAAAATTATCCTAATTTATGAACCGTGATTTTCCCAACGGAGCACACGACTACTCCATTCGCATATCATAGGATTGAACACCTATAGTAATTTTGCATAATAACAATCACAATCATGAACAAAACTAGACAGCCAGAGAGTAATGCTCGGAGGAATAAAAATCAAGGCAAAATTGAATCAGTAATACGAAATGCTTGACAGTAAATCTTATTAAAGAGTTATTCTAGATGGAACTAATGTGACCCACCTCAGGATGCGATTCCCAAAATTCTCTAAGCCGTGCGTGAAACAACTTTTTCAATGACACTCTCCCACGTTGAGGGGGCATCTTCGAATCAGACTCTACCGCCTCAGGGGCTAAAGAAATGTGAATATCTGGCTTCATACAACTGGTCCGTTCATCATGCACTAGAAACTTCTTCAGAACAATAGCTTCAGGCAAGATAAATTTCAACTGTGCTAGATGGCCGTGAGTAAACCTCCTAAACAAAAATTAAAAAAAATACACAATTCTGTTATTGGACACTACTCCAGTATAGATAGTGCAGGATGAGACCTAGATCAAAACATTTAAAGTATGACCTTCTTGCTGACTGTGAGATAGGATTTGTTATTGATTTTAGAATACTCAAATTAGGTTAATACACTCAGTAAGAGAATACTAAGTGATTACAAAAGAAATCAATATTTTCACATGTAATATTTTTTTAGTGTATGGGTGTGATTGAGATCTGACCACGGAGTGTAAAACCAAAAAGCATAAACGAGCATTTCATGTACAAATAAAAGATGAAACATTGCTATTGATTACAAGTAAAAGAACCTAAGCGATCCGTACCTGTCTGTTAAAGATTCAATTCTAGAACTGATTTCCGTAAAAGATGGCGTCTTCCCTTTCAGAGAGAACATTGAAATTAAAGTGTCCAAGCGATCGAAGAAATGATCCAAAATTTCATATCTGCAAACAAACCATGAAACTCACAACTATGATCAGTATATATTTTTTAAACCATCCAAAAATTAAAAAAATTAAAATGTAAATTACTTTTCCGGAAGCTTGGAAGGATGATCGTCAGTACTCTTGGATTTACTCGGAGAAGAACACTGTAAGATCTGCCTTCTCACAGTCTTGCTTTGCGGCGGTAACGATTTCGTTTCACCGCGTCGCTTCCGATCCTGTAAACCCTTGCAGACTTTTTTTATGTCTGCCAACCCTTGCGCGACGCCGCGGTTGCGGATCCGTTGCGACAGTTTGTCCGGCGTCTTGGAACTGAATTGAACGGGCTTTGGCGATTGGACCTTGGAGCTTCGGAGATTGCGTTTCTCCATGGTGCTTGATGATTAGTGAGTTGTGACAGTGAAATGAAAAATTACTATGGACTCAAGCTTTTATCTAGCGGAAAAACTTTCTCTTATTGCAAGCGGAACGTTGCTTCCCGCCAAAATGAGACGTTTCTTCCCGCCAAAAAGAGACGTTACTCAGGCTTTTAAAACTAGAGTAAACAACATTTAAACAATAGACTGGAAATGAATATTACTTTTAAGAGTTTAAAATGAACAACGATAAGAATTAACTATATTAATATTGTAATATATTTTTTATTTTTTAAATTAAACTATTAATATTTAATATTGTATAATAAAGTGGTAAATAGTTTGTTTTATTTGGGTGCGGGGGAAAGTATCGTAGTTCAAAAATTAAGAACCAGTGAAAGAATAAAATAACACTTTACTTCTTTACTACAGCCTTATAAGAATATTAACATCAAATATTGAGATGCGAATTTTTTTTTATAATTTGGCATTAAAATATGGAAACTTTATGAATAAGAGATTGGGATTATATTTACCATCTTTAGTCTGGACTATCATGCTTAATTCTGATTCTAGCTTCTGGTTATCTGTAATTTGTTTGTTTGGGTTCAAAATTAAAATTGTCATTTTTTTATGGTAAAGTTATTATTGGATTGATTCTTTACGAGAAGATGAGTGATGTTTGTGAAAATTTTATAAGATTTTTTAATGATTATGTAGTATTTATATTAAAATTGATATACTGATTTATATATAAATTTAATAAATAATTATATTAATTTAATTAAATTATCACATTAATTTAATCAATGTATTATGGTAAAAAAAATGAATTGATATAGAATTCAATTTTTCTAAACTTGTCATTTTTCTAAGTAAAATTTGAAAAACCCTAAACTTGCATAGATTTGTTTATAATTTCGTTTCATTTATGTTAAATGTTCACCAAGCCTATATTTCCTTTTGTTTTTCTCTACATAATTTTAGTTTGGTTTCTTTCTAGATTTTCTCTGCTCTGCCAACTATTCCATGTTGTTAGGTGGACAAACTAGAGTTTTTCTTGTATAATCATATCCTAGAAAATGATGTATCTGTTTCATGGGATATCATTGTACTGTTGCTTTCTTCTTCATATTCCTTTTGCAGAAAGCAGAAGCAAACTTTTTTCTTTTAAATTCTAATATTAAACAAAACCCTGTCTGTTAATAGGATAAGTTATGTTTGCAATACATTATTGAAATCATCACACTCTCCGGTCATTTTAATCAGTGTTTTGCACGTAATGTCTCAGATAAACCACATAACACTCTCTTTGCCCACGAAACAGAGAAACAAAACACTCTCAATATTATAAACGACAATAGGATTTAACAACGTAGATGAAGATGAAATTAATGAAGCGCAATAAGTTCCAGGTCACAATCATAAAGTAAAATTCAAGTACCACTTTGAGATTTTTGTGTTTCACTTTATTCTGGAGGTGTTAGGAGGATTTGTTAGGTGGTTTAGGATTATATAAATAGCATCCATAACTCCTTGTCTGATGTTTCCAGAAGATAACTGCAGCCAACAATTAATCAAACCTTAACAATTGTATATATTCCAATCCGAGCAGATTTCTATACAATATTTATTTTATATAAAATTATATTGGAGCCCACTTTTGCCACAATTTCTAAACCTTATATGAAGGATTCTGGTATGGAGACAAATCAAACATTAAGATGTCGTAGACATGTCGCGAAAAAAATAAGTCATGATATTAAAATTTTCAGACTGGCATTAGGTTTCAAATGGAAATGTGTTGGCTGTACGTTGATGTTTGATAGAGACGTTTAAGAAAGAATCATCTGATTTTTCATGCCAATGTCCCTCATTAGACCCATTTGGCCATTGCCCCTTCATGTATTTCACGAGACCATTAATCTGAGATGTTTATAGATATTTGACAAAGATGTTTGAGACAGAATCATGTGATCCTTTATGCTAATGTCTCCTACTAGACCCCATTCATGAATAATTTCTGTACCAAATCTATGGCAAAGTTTCCTCCTTAGCCATATATATATATGCATAGGCTCATGGTTAGTCCCAAGCAATTCAAGTCCAAGCGTTCTCTAAGCATCAAACACTTTCGATTCAGTTCCTTCGAAATCACTGTTTTCACACCAAATAAGGATCAGGCATAATGGGTTTCGGCTTCCGTGGGTTTCAAAGGCGTGTGAACATCCCAAAGGGAAGTGTAGCAGTGTATGTAGGAGAAAACCAGAAGAAGCGTTTTGTGGTTCCCATATCGTACTTGAACCAACCTTCTTTTCAAGAGTTGCTGAGTCAAGCTGAACAAGAATTTGGATTTGATCATCCAATGGGTGGCCTCACACTTCCTTGCAGAGAAGATGTCTTCCTTCAAGTCACTTCTCGCTTGCACAGGCGATAGACAGAATCAACTAATTGTTTGTGTAGAAATGACAAAATTTAACCATGTATATACATACATACTTTTTCATCTTTCCATTTTGTTCTTCAGGAAAGATATACTGTAACAGAATTCCATGAATACAAGATTATCAGAGGCTTTTTCTTCACATAAATTATGAGATTGCTTTCTTTCAGCTCAACTTTTATTTTGGTTATACTATTTTTATTGTATTGTCAGAAACAAACAAATTTTGGGTATTTTCAGTTTCATCTCTACCCAAATAAGAAAGTAATAAAAAACTGTATATTCAAATATGCATGGTATTTACTAATGCAGCTTCTTAAGCTTTCTCTTGCGGCGTAAAACCTGAATATGTAACATAGATCCTCATTGTCTTCTTACAAAGTAGTGGAAGTCCCAAAAGGGTATCTTGCAGTTGGAAAGAAAATGAAGAGATTCTTGATCCCCGTGTCATTCTTGAACTAGCCTTTATTTCAAGAATTGCTTAGCCAAGCTGAAAAGAAATGAATATGATAAATCAATGACTGATCACATATTATAACAACATCTTTAGTCACTTTTTAATGTTTGAAAGAGACTATTCAAAAGGATTTGTGCTCTTCATATGGACTTGTATGTCATCAAAGTTATTTCAATAAAGCATGCACTGAAAGGAAACCCTAGACAACGAGCACCTAGCACAGTCTATACCATTCGTGGAAGGGTATGGTATCACATGTTTTACTTATTGAAATGTTATCAAAATCACAAATTACAATTTACCATGGCTACATAATTGACAGATTCTCCAACATGTAACGTCCCTTTCATTTTTGAAGTGGTCATCATGTTGGCACATCTCCAACAAATGTAGAGCACACGTCTGAGTTTCTCTGTAGTCTCTAAAACAACATCATGTGATCTCTTATGACCCGTGTCTGTTTGTCTCCTACATGAACACATCAAAAGGCTCGTCCACTTCTAACTTTTGCGCCAAATAGTATCCACAAAACCTGAGTTCATCTATATATATTATTAGCCACTTATTCACAAGCAACACAACTCAATTCTCTCGAAAGTATCAAAGTTTGTGCATTCCTTCTTCTACATCAGTTTTCTGTGTCTTTCATCTGAAACAACACAATGGGTTTCCGTTTACCTGGTATTAGACGAGCATCTAAGGGCACTGAAATCCCACCAAAAGGTTTTCTTGCAGTCTATGTCGGAGATAATATGAGGCGGTTTCTGATTCCTGTATCATACTTGAACCAACCTACTTTTCAGGATTTACTGAGTCAATCAGAAGAAGAATTTGGATATTCTCATCCAACGGGTGG
>Ga0099823_1009234_pt1 | contig 10012 bp, 6 predicted proteins | sample CowpearedBW_FD_76831 | JGI IMG/M metagenome (GOLD analysis project Ga0099823, IMG submission 76831) | Root nodule microbial communities of legume samples collected from California, USA - Cow pea red BW | ecosystem: Host-associated > Plants > Roots > Nodule | place: USA: California | collected...
AAAAAAAAAAAAAAGTGAAGAGAATCTTCAAAAGAAGGGGAAATACAGTTCATTATTAGAATTCACAGTGCATGCGTGTAATGTCCCAAAGTATTAAAGTGAGTAAAGTGGCATGTTAACTAAGACATCACATAGTACAAAACTTTGTGCACCATCACTTTATTCTTCCTCTTTTTTTAGCTACTATATCCTCACTTTTATAAAATTCAAAATAATTAACTATCATGCTTAAACTAATCTTCCCTTGCTTCTTCTACCAGTCTATATCACAAAATTCGATGGCATTTGCGAGACTTCCCAAATAATGGAGACCCCACCATTGACTATTTTTAAATCCTTTTTATTAATTTGTTTTTGACTACGACTTTTTTGAACCACAAAAGTATTCAAATCCAACGGTAGGCACAGTGTTCTGTCATCAAATCTTTTATATCCTTTAACAGGGACCCACCCTCTCAACCCATAATGCTGCCACACAAAAGATTAACCTAAACTAGGATATAAACAAACCCTAAATGGCTTGATCCGTTTTATATGACAAAGTTTAACTTTTTCGGTCAACAACAAAAACAGCATAATCACCAAAACAAAAATTAACCCAAAAACAAATAAATGGAGACTTCTACACCAAGTTCTCAACAAATAATCATTTCCGAAAAGAAGCACCAAATTACCTTCCAAATCAGCAAACTAATATCAAATTGCCCACCAGCATAGGAAGAAGTTGGAGAGATTGCAGCTCCAATTGCAATTCTATTGTTAGTTTGAACAAAACCCGAGCACAGTAAATTGTAGCATCCAGTTGCTTGATATGCATCGCTCTGTAAATAACAATTACCAATATTTTTCATCAGTTTCTTTCTTTTTAATAACAATAACATGATTTAACATTATAATAATTGAAGACTGAAAAATTCTACCATCATCATAGTTTATTAATACATGATCTGCCTTAGACTTTAAGCAAGGATCACAATAAACACATAGTATAATGGTGCACCCTTTTTTTTTTTCTAAGAATGAGTGTTCTTACCGTCCAATAAGTAAAGAATCTGGGGTATCTGTCCCCATAGAGCTCAGGGCTGACCTGCAGAAAAAATTAATTGAAATAAGTTTGGTTGTCGAAAGCAGAAAATATTAAATTGAGCGATGAAAATGAATGGTAGGTAGTTGAGTATGATATCTGTGTTTTGAATGCTGTTGGTAACGAAAAAGGATACAGTGGTAGAAATTATTGAAGGAAAAAAATGAGTATGTTTGTGTAAAGAAAGAGTTGATTAATTAAGGTGCAGTAATGGGTGAATTGAAACTTGCCTGCCAACCAGCTTCAATAGTGTTGAGATCATCCCCAAATGAACCAGATATGACCCACATTTGGGACAGGCTGAATTCATCTTGATTTGTCACACGAGGTGCCCACACGTTAATGCTAGCCTTTGCTCCATAGTACTGTTCTCCACTCACATACCCAACTGCATGCTGTGTGTTGTGTGTGCAGTGCGGTGCACCAACAAATTAGGTTTGCAGGTATGTCAAAACGAAACTATTTGTTAGGTCAGGTTGAAGAGTTGCTAGAGAAAGCTAGTTTTTTAGTTTTTTAGTTTTACTTTTCTATGCAAGATAATGAGGGTTTAATTTAAAATTGATGTTGAGTTGTCTGGTTAAATTTTTGTATTCAAGGTAAAGGTAGCTGCAACATACACAAGGATGAAAAGACCACCATGGAATTCTGTGATTGCCTTAAATGGGAAAAGGTTGAAGTTTCACGATCGGAAGAAAGGAATAAAACCCACCTAATCAAAATTAATTTTTGGTGCTTTCATCGCTATTCTTAGCGTCATTGTGAAGCATGGTGAAGAAACAAAAAAAAATGCATAGGTTGAAAAGCAAGACATTTAACTCCCATGTGCTTGCCTTAATAGTTTCTGCTAGAGCTGTTTGTTAATGCCTTCTCTCTGGTTTGGTAAAGGAAAAAATAGAAAGGTAAAGAAAAGAAAGTTTCGGTGCATACCTCATGGCCATTGCTGCTGGTGTCCCTTCTAACACGCCTTCTTATTTTCCTTCCAAATCTGCTTACAGAACTAGCTCTTAACATGTCTTGTTCTTTTGTTCTTCTGATTGGAATTGTACCTTCTGGACATGATTCCCCTGACATGGTCCATAGCTGAAAATTCTCACTCAATATGTCTCTTCGGTTATGACCTTTAGGCCTTTCTGGAGGATCCTGCACACATGAACATCTGCACTTTAATTCAAATAATACTAATTCAAGTTTCTCCTCGTGTGCAAATTAAAAAAAAAAAACTGTAAGAAAATGTCTGAGACAATAAACAATTACCAGTGGTTTGTGTCCCTTCAACATAGGATGATCAAAAGCTGGTTGCTGATGAGACACCACACAGTCTATTACATCACCGTCAGGACTCTGCAGGCGGCGAAAAGAACTTCACCGTGTTAAAAAAAAACAGGGGAGAAAACAGGGGAAGTGAAAAGCTAGAAGCTTTGGCTCACCTGAATTGTCTTAACACCGGGCTTGTTGATTTGTTGAAGACGAGTTCTTATGATGTTCATCTTGTGAATCTGTTCTTGCGGCTTAAAAGTGTGATTGGCAACCGGGGTGTTGCCCATTTCTGAGGAACAAACAGGGCAAAGCAAAGAAACAAGAAGAAGGAAATGTACAAGTGTGGAAATGATTGGGGAGCTCAAACACAAGCTAAAATTCATGCTTGAGAGATCTGGTTTCCTTGTTTCTATTGACAAATCCGAGTGAGTTTGTTCGCATTGGCCTTGTCTTCTTGTTCTTGCAGGAACAAAACAAAAGTGAGTGTTCCCAGGCTTTGATTCTTCCAGGGGAAACACGTCTCCCACCAAATCTATCAAACACATGGTGAGTATTCTAAGAAAGGCTAATTACTCCTTCACCATCTTCAATGTCTTGGAAGCACACAACAACTTCCTTCTATTCTCTCTCTGACTCTCTCTTGGAGTTTAGTGCTAAAGACTTGTGAAACTCGGGTTTTGTTACTGACAACTTCAACTTCCAGGTGCTACCTGATTAAAAAAAATGCACAGGGTTGGGTTTCTTGAAGTTTTGACCATGTGGGGTGGAGTACTTATAAATGCCAGAGTAGTGATGAAATCATGCCCAATTTAAAAACTCCAAGAAAGGGTGTGTACAAGAGGGGTGCATGAATCATGGCTCATTAAAAAAAGTTGTGTGAGTGTTTTTTACACAGTTTTTCCTTTATTTACCATTTTGGTCTTTGAGGAATGTAATTATCACGGTGCCCATTAGTTTGGTTGTTCAATACAATCAATACTAATAGGTTCATTAAAATGGTGGTTTAATGTCAATTTTAACATTAAATTAGTTCTTTAATATCAGTGTTTGTTTTGAAAGGACCAAACTATTGGCTTTTTTAACATTGGAAAAATAAAATTAAGAGTTTAATGATGTTACTTTCTTTTTTGTTCAAAGTGACAAAGTAAAGATTTTTTATTTATTTTTTGTTTCAGGTTAGAAGCATGGATCGGAAAGAAACTGCATTTTTGAAATATAAGAAATGGGTTATTGAAAATGATGTCATTTTGTAGTGGTCAATGATGAGGGTGGTTTTGTTTTTATCTTTAACTGCAGAACAAATGGTGGTAGGGCTTTCTATTTTGAAGTAAAAAATTGGAGAAGTAACCTTGTATCAGAAAAGGTTAAAAAATTAGACACAAGATGTACTTGAAGGTATCTAAATTGGTCCTAAGACAGTTTGGTGGGAGGGAAAGAGAGGAAGAAATATCGAAGTCAGAGAGATATAAGAGGACATGTTTCCGGTCTCCAATACAAGAACTGAAACTTTAGCTTTTGTGGTGTTATTTTTTTGGGGCAAAATGGGACTGATGATTTCTGTTATTCTTTACTTTGTGTCTCAGGACTGATAGGAATTACGATTGATTTGTGTTCTCTATTTGCTTTAAGCCTCTTGCTTTCCCACTTCCCAAGATGTTCTATTATCACTCACCTCGCTACTACATTTTTCTATATTCCCTTTCACACCCTAATTCCTAAACTCTTCAATCCAATCTATAACCATCTTTCACCCTATTTTCATAAGCCCCATCTTTGAAAACAATGTTCTATCTACTTATATCCCAAACTAGATAGATAGAACAACGTGATTACTTAGTTTATTAGCGTGTGTTAGCATATTTTTATTTGAAATCATCAGTATTTCATACTTCGATTCATCCCAATTGAAATAAATTTAAAAGGATACAACTTTTCAGCTTTTCACGTATCTTTGATAACAAGTGTTTGACTAGTTTTTATACATTTTAATTAATTGATTTTTCTAATTTCAGTCGATGACACTGACAATTTAATTTTTTGTAATTTAAAAGATTATTTTATTAAAATTAAAAGTTATCATTCTTTAAGACCTTTTTATAGGTCTTTGAAGAAGTTACATGAGTTTGCATCAGTGAGAGTTGAATTGGTAGTAGGAAGGTCCCCAACCCAATTGGCACGCGCAGACCTGGCATTGTTCACTACATGTTTAAGCACAAACTCATGAGAAGCATGCGTGTCATGGTTTGTCCATGGTTTTGGGGGCTCAATCTTTTGGTTGTCGTTAATTAGGTGAACCCCATCCAGAAAAAAGAACCACCACTAATAATGTTTACCAACGTAACTACCTTAATCAAGACCACTTATCATATGCTCTATGCTCACCAAATTCTTCTTATCTTAAAAGGCTCTTAGCTTCTTCCACTTTTGTAGATTATAATCATTTTGTCTTTTATGTTCCGTTGTTTCTGTGGTGCACCCCTACGTAATCGAGTGGCTGGTCAAAACGCTAACCATCACTTTTAACTGTCCTTGCTGAGAAGGAAACACTGGGGAGTTATTAAGGAGAAGGAAAATTAATCATGAAAAAGCTATATTTTGCAGTTAATTGTATGAACTAGGAAAAAAAGCTATATTTTGCTGTTTTCGTCATTCATAGCTAATGGCTTACTTTCATTGAAAAAAAAATGTACCACTGATACCCTTTAAGAAATTCTGAATATACTATTTCCATCAGTGCCATTTTCGTAAGAAAAACTGCTTTTTTTCTTTTAATATTATTAATGCATCTGAGATCTTTGTTACCTAGCTTTACTGTTAAAACTCAACAATTATAATTGAAAGTAAAACATAGCTCAAGTAACTTACAAACATATGTCCTGAACCAAAATGATTAGTACCAACAAAACATAATTGGTTTGAGCTAAGACAGAGTATGCTGCTACCCTTCCTAGGGGATGTAATGTAGCTCATAAACCTTTGTAAGACATTAGGGACTATGATTCAAGGCTTCATTGGCACCAAAACTGATGTTGTCTTTCTTTCACAGTGTTTCTCTAGTTTCTCCTTTTTGGGGACTCTGGCAATGATACCTACCATTTTGCTAGGAACCTCTTTATTTGTAGCTCTGAATTTTTAAATCCTTTTCTTTTCTCACCTCTCACCAAAGACCTGGCTCATACTCACTAACATCAGCAACATAGACAAGGGGAAGCATACTCAGAATCTGGTCCCCTGTGAGTCACTCTCAATACAGCTAACTGGTCCGCACATTAAATTACATAACCTCAGTGAAACCAAAACTCATGTCTGTTGCATCCAGAAACATTCAGCTATGTACTTTACACAAGTTAGTTGAAGGTCAAGAATCAAGTTATGTTTGGATAGCAACTGTAAACACAAAAGGTCAAATATGCTTTCTTCTTCTGTTGTTTGAGTGAAAAATGAAAAGACCCCTCTAACTAACTCATGGACAGTTTCAAACATGGGATTAATTAATTTAATTATAGCCACCAGTTTAATGAACATTATGGACCATTGTACAACCAAGTTTAGAAGAATTAGAAAGTCCTAATTAATAATGTCTTAAAAGGTTTCTGTTTATCTTTTGAGTTTGTCAGTCACTGTGCATTAAATTTTTCATGTATTAAGACAGTTGATCAACCAGGGCATCCACTTGTTTCGATATTGCTAATCCATGTTAGGTTTGAGTGCATGAAACATCAATTTGTGACAAAACTATGAGAAAGGGTTTATAGGTACTGAAAAGTTGGCATGTGTCTACGTTTCTAAGGAAACAAATTTAGGCAAAACATGCTGCAGACAGAAAATGTAGTTCACTATTTCAAGAGCAAACAAAAACCAGTAGCGTGGGGTTATTATTAATGTAATGAAAGACAATTCTAGGTGATACATCGGTCAATAGTTGATATGTAAGAAAAGCATGGGTGAATGGTGGATGAGTGTGCAGTGTGAGTGAGAGAGTCCATCATGCAGAGTTATGGCATAATTAATTTAATTAAGGTAGGGTTGAATTCTAAATCTGCAGTTGAAGTTTCAATATCACACAAGAAAATATTGGTTGAAAGAGTAGAGAAAGAGGGAATATATAAATATCGATTCCACTTGCATCCACACGGTTTTCCCAAGGTACACTTCTATATTAAATAGAAATTATATATATATATATATATATATATGTGTGTGTGTGTGTGTGTGTAAAGAGGGAGCGCTAAATATGATTCTGTATCAATGGTTGATCATACATTTTGTCAGAGAAGAACGTGTGACTTTGTTTATTATATGTGATGGAATTCCAACATTTCACATCTTGATCAAAGAATGCAGAGAATGGCCATAAACAAAAATTGACAGAGGAAAATATGTACTAAGAATTCCAGGGCAGGAAACAAGAATCTTTGTTCTAGTTGAAAAACTCTCCTTTGCAATCAAAACTTTTTTCTTACACTACTTCTATAATCTTTCATATTTTATAAAATTTTTCTTTACATGTTTCATGAAAATTTATAAAGCTCAGAACAGCCTCATTTCTTTAGAAAAACTTTCTCAAAGATGAATTCTTTTAACCATTTTTGGCTCAATATCTGATGCAGACATTGACATCCCATATGGTAACTAAAGGAAAAAAAAAATTGTAAACCTCTTGGTGTGTCGTTTTCCTCTACTGATTTGAAATCTCAGTCATACATTACATCAGAGTTGTCTTGTTTTCTTTGATTCCATATAAGGCGCCACATAAGCGACCTTTTTAATGCACTATGTAGTCAGCATTGTAGTGCTCATTAAGGTACTGTGCAACTATACACTGTAGTTGGTGGACAAGTCAGTGAATCACTCACTTCCTTAACGCTTATATTCTTCTGAAATTCTTTGTGCAGTATTCTAATTGGGCCTAGGCATATAATGATGATGTCTCCTAGTTGAAGCTGTGAGATTAGCTTAGAGAGATGAAGCATATGGAAAAAGAGAAAAAGAGAGGGAAAAAGAGGCACTTTGTGTGGTATTTATGTGGCATTTCAGAGTGGCTGAAGCTGAAGCTCCTCTTTTTGACATTATTATAAGCAGGTGGAGGGTTCAAGAATTTCCCACATATTATTTGCACCATGTTAATTAAAGTCACCCAATTTGAGACTCCATCACTAAATTAACTCTTTTATTTATACAGTGATTAATAAATCATTAACAGGGCTTAAAATTGGTGATAGAAGGTGTTGAATGTGTAGTGAGGAAAGAAGTGAAAAAGTAAAAGCAGAAAGAAGGTTTCAGAGAAATGTTTGTCGCAAAGTACCCGACCCTATGAGACACTTTGTCTAATGAAGACTAGAATGGGTTGAGAAGTAACTATTAGGGGTGACGCTGAAATGGTGAGTTCATAGATAGCAACAACAATTTGAATGAGAAATTAAGGTCAGAAAAGAGGCACAGTTGACCAAAGAATGCAATAATAATGGGTTTGGAGGTAACATTGACCAATGAATGATGAAAACAAGTTCTTGATCTAAGAATGCGTTTTGAGTGGCTCTATTCCTACAAAAACCAACAAAAGAGAGTGGCGCATTATGTGATGTGAAGGGGGAATTCTAAGTTTCGAGAATCTTCTGTTATTGTAATGTGTTAGAATCTAAGTAACTCATTCTTCCTGATTAAACAAATTAGTTAATTTATTTTCTACCATTAAACTTTTTTTCTGAATTTATATTATGATTTTTTAATATTCTTGACTGTGATGGAAACTATTTTGAATTTCTCTCTCGCCTCATTGTATGATTATTGCTTTAACACATGTGAATTGACAAGTATAACATTATCAAAATGTTTTCTTTTCTTAGATTCCTAGCAACAACCTGAGAAGTTTATTTGTTTCACTTTCTATTTACTGAACTGAAAAATAATTTATATTCCATTGCGAAGAAAATAATGACTAATTTAAGATAACTTCTATATTCGTTTTATTAAGAAAATCAAATTCAACTTCTAATTTAATGGTTAAAAAAATTACTGGAGAAGGTATTATATTATATTTTTAAATAATTATTAATATGTAACAAATAAGGAAAAATAAATATATAACAAATAAGGAAAAATAAGTAAAATATAACTTTTTTATTATTTTTTTTTTGCAAATCTTTACAGTAAATAGAATAAAATAAGATGGCATTTTACAATTATAAAAAGTAAAAAAGTAAAAAATATTTTCTCATCTTTTACTTTCAATCTAATATTTTGTTAAAAAATAATGTTAACACATTCTTTAACAGATTATTGACAATTTTTTAATAAAAAATATTATTGATAATATACTATTATTTATAAGACACAAGTAAACCACTAAGACCTATTAAATAATTGTTATGGTGCATATAACTTAACGAGATTTACTTTATTTAATAATAAAAATCTTGTTTAAAATATTTGAAATAATAATAATAATATTCACACAATTGTATAATACATTTATTTTTTAATTCTATTTATCATAGATTTTTTTTTTCTCATTAATTATATACAGTCATGCTATGGTGTATTAATACTTCAATTTAGATTATGATGTATGATATTTTAGGATATGTTATCAATATTGATCAATGAAATATTTAATCTATAAAAAATTAGTACTTTTATGATGACAATAATTTATAATTTTTAATGTTAACAACATTTAACATTGTTTTAATTTGGATTCAAGCCATATCAATCATTTAACATTATTTTATGATGATAGTGAAGTATCTAATCTATAAAAAATTAATACTTTTATAATGACAATAATTTATAATTTTTAATATTAACAATATTTAACTTTATTTTAATATAGATTCAAGTCATATCAATCATATATTTATTACGTTTTTAATAATTATTATATATTTTCAAAATATATGTATCATATTTTATTATTTTTAAAACAAACATGTCATATCCATTTCACATATAATATGTATAATATGCAATACATATATCAATTCCGTGCATCATGGAAATACCGATCATTTTCCTCTTTGAAAGTTTATCCTCGCATTTTTCACTTGTTGAATTCTGATAAATTGTTAATAGTATTTACTTTTCCAATTTCCAATTTCCCCAATATGTTTCTCTGGGTATATGGGCTATTAAAATATTCAAGAAATACCATTGTAATTCCTTGAATTCAGTGCTTTATGTAAATTTGTTATGGCTTAAATAATTTATAATTTTCGATTGTTTTCGTTTTGATTCTTTAATTTTTTTTTTATGTTTTAGTTTTTAAAATTATCACACTATCAAATTAGTTACATAACTTGATGAGTATTAATACAAAAGTTAACGACTTAATTATACTTATATATTGTGATGGGGTGAATAAACAAAACCATTTTTTCATTACTACATAGTCTATTTTATGTCGTTTTAATTTCTTCAAAACTGTAAAGTTTTGATATAGATTTTTCTTTATATATTAAAATGTTGTTAATCTAGTCTCAAATAGTTGGATAACGTTAAAATTGTTTTTTAAACTTTGTTTGTCATGTAGCCACATAAACAAGGAATTTGAACCCTAGGAAGTAATATTAAAAGGACAAAAACAGAACATAAAAATCAAGAAAGTGAAAACAAAAGCAAAAATATATATATATATATATATATATATATATATATATATATTTTATATATATA
>Ga0099823_1009245_pt1 | contig 10007 bp, 3 predicted proteins | sample CowpearedBW_FD_76831 | JGI IMG/M metagenome (GOLD analysis project Ga0099823, IMG submission 76831) | Root nodule microbial communities of legume samples collected from California, USA - Cow pea red BW | ecosystem: Host-associated > Plants > Roots > Nodule | place: USA: California | collected...
AAAAAAAAAAAACAAAAAACATAGTACAAGTGTAGTACTAGTAGTGAACATTGGATTAAGTATTGGGTCATCTGTACCAAACCCATTATTCAACCCGTAAGAGCTGGGTTAGACCAAGTTTGACCCAATCATAAATTAAATTCAACCTAATCTAATTATATAGAATTAAATAAAGTTGGGTTATCAAATAATCCAACCTAATAAATACCATACTAATTTTTCATTGATGATTTTGCAGTTATTCAATATTGAAATTCTAACACCATAACAACAAAATATGTTAGTTATAGTGAAAAAGTCTTAAACATGGTCTCGGTACTTCTAATCCTACCCATTAAAAAATGTATATCAGGAGTAAACTAATAAAAAACTGTATATTCGTAGTAAACATGAGCTAGAATGAGTTCATAGTCTCTTAATTAATTTTATCTTAATATTTTCTTCTAAATATAAGTGTTTTTTGAACTATTTTATACATTTACATAACTTTGTTAATTTTAAAATATATTTTAATTTTAATTTCATATAGGCCAGTTATAATGGATATATCATTTTACAAAGTTAATTGATCCAATTCTATCGCACTTATTTAATGTACATTTTAACACTCCAGCAAAAACACAACAAAAAAATCTCTAAAACGAGGAGAGACAAGGACCGCTAGATGTCGTGTCCCAGCATGGATATGCAAAAATAATTTGGAAGAGAATTGAAGATGAGTGGACACGTTTGTAAGCGAAGTGTTGCAACATGTTACTACATAAATATGCTTCCTAGGTGGTGGACCGTGCTCCATCTCAAGAGTGTTTTAACTTGTAGCACTGCGTGGCATTTTCTTGGCTTCCATGGACAACACACATCATCATTCTTTTCACTACCACTTTATTATTCCCAGTACTGCAACATCTATTACCCATCAATGTGCTCCAACAATACCCAAGCATCTACCACCTTCCAAACACCATCACTTAATCATGTGAAAAAAGGAAAAGCATATCACACCTAGTTCTTCGATTATCAAAACTTTTAAAACTTTTTGGCCCGCTTATAACATATATACCATGTCCTCTCACAAGTTAATGGAATAAAATGTGTACTTGCTTTAATCCACGTCTCAGTTTCTAGAGGGATGGATTTGGTATAACTAATGTGTTTAAAACTCTTAGTGCTGCACTCAGCTTCATAAGTGCAGGAAGATGATATACGAACATATATATATTATATGTACATAAATGATGAGTTCTCACTTACAACATCTGAAATACAAAGTAGAGGGGAAACCAGTAAAAGAGGGTTCCTCCCATTAAAGTAAAAGCTTAAAAGCTTCAGCCACATAAGAGAGTAGCTGATGATGATGCATGAAGTTCCTATACCATACAATACAACTTTCACATTACCACAGTTTTCAATACTATACTCTTTACAGGTTCATATAGTGATTCTGTTTTGGCTGGAGAAAGCAACAAGCCAAGCCATCCACAACGTTCACGCTATTCATAACTGGTGCACGCAACAAAAGATGGCCTAAACTGCTAAACTATCCTCTTATTTACCTGCATAAATGCAAACAACTCATTAATCACAAACCATAAAATCAAAAGATGTTACATATAAAACAGGAAACGTGTATAGCAGTTCAAAAATGTGGTACCATGTATATGGAATTGCGGGTACATAATGAAAATCGATAAGGTCCACCTGACCCTTCTCCTTTGGTCATTTTTCCTTATGATTTTCTATACTATGCAATTGTGGGAGAGGGTAGGTTGCCTATTTACAAATTTTCACCAAAGATTTTCTAAAGAAGAAGAAATAACACAATCTAGAATATAACTCTCCATTGTGCCTGAATCACAATGGAACATCAAAAGCTCACAGGATTGAATCTATTACCAAATCACATAATTACAGTTTTTCATGACATTTATCACCTATGGAAGTAGTAATTGTCTCCTTTGTATTTTCCTTTTTCTTTATCCCTGCGTAATTCGAGAGTAGGATGAGGTAGTTCCATGTTTTTCTTCTAGTTTCTGATTCAGTCGAGTTGATTTCAAACCATTCACAATCCTTTTGTAAATTTTCAAAGGCTACTTTGATTTCAAATAAACTATACTATACTAAGAGAGTGAAAAGTTCAAGGAAATGAAAATTAATCAGATCTATAGAGTACCATTTGGCAAAGTCTATAAGCAACTCGTATACCTTAAGGAGCATATTTCTTGGCAAGTGCGATCTTAGTAATACAGACTCCCTGTGGATAGAAGTTACAAGACAGAAAATGAATAAAAAACCAGTGACTGACAATTAGAACAGTAGAGGCCAATTGTGAAATCAATAGTAATATATATCACCTTGCCACCAATTTCCTCTTGAAGCAGTTCCTGAATCATCTTCAACCCCATCTTTCTTGTACATCTACATAAAAAAAACATGTTAGGCTTTCCTAATAGTATGCATAGTATGAAAAAAAAATTATCAATTAAATAAAATACAACATAGACAAATAATAACTAATTTCTCTTGGCTAGATATCTCAAATTGTCTTAAACTCTATCTAGGGATCAGTTTAACAAGATAATATAGTAACTGTTCTTTCCCTTGCAAGATATTTACATTTGATTTGAGTTAGCAAGACATGAATGTTTTCATACACACATATACTCTGGTTTTTTGGTTGTACGCTTTGAAAATGACTATATAATACAAACAATATATAGTAACTGTAATCACCAAAGAATTGAATTCAGAATCCTGTGTACTCTTAGGACGAGAATATATGTCCTGGCCACCATAATGGATTGATGAGCTAAGCTGACATGGTTGAACTTTTTGTTCCTGATACATAGAACTCACATCCTTATGTGCTGTGTTCTGAGTTTCACCACCACTTTCCTTGCTGATGTGATCTGCATTCATAGCAAAGAAAAATTGAAAAAAAAAAATAATATCCACTGATTAATCAGAAGCTTTTAAGTAATTGAAATATTGAATACATATCCATTTCGTATGGTTTCATCCATATATGAAAATATCTTGACTTACTAACAGTTAAATTCTATTCGAAACAGAGTATTTATAAGAATTCTTAATATGAAGTATTAACTGGTTCTCAGAACTCTGGAATGTATAGCAATTTGGTGAATTGAATGAAGGAGACACCACTAAGGACGCAATAAGCATATACCAAGACATAACAAAGGAAAATTCTGAACAGGAAACAGATTAGAGCCAACAGATAATGTGATATTTTATTAATATTACATTTTAAAGCATTTCCAAAAATCTACATAAAATTAACGAAACTTGAAAGAAGAGTGGCGAAACTAGAGTATAATAACCGGGAATACCAATATTTGAGCTCCACCACTCACTTGCAGTTTTCTCACTTGCTTCAGAACGCAGAGACTCTCTCCCCAACACCTGAATCATAACAAAATGATGATGGTGGTGAGGATATATTGTTTAATGACACATCAAACGTTAAATCACAAACCATAATCCATATCAGTACAACAAAGCCGATATAAAACACAGCAAAATCGTTCATGTGAAGCATGAAATGCAGATAAGGAAAAAATATTAAATAAAATTGAACTATCAAAAATCAAACCGAACAAACATCTCACCTTAGACGGTGGAGGAAACATAGATTCAAAAATTCCAGTTGCAGAAGATTTATGGGACTGATTGGGCCCAAAGAGCTCAGAAGTAATAGAAGAAGAACCCATTTGCTTCCTTCCTTCCATTTTTCAACTAGCACCACCCTTTAACCTCTGTGTCAACAATCTCTGCGTCACCCCTTCAACAAAGGTGAAAACTTCACGTAAGAAACCCCCCACAAAGAAACTCGTTATGGGAACAAGGAAATAAGAAAAACAAAGGAACCCAATTGAGGTTTTTCCTTTTCCTCGGCAAGAGACGGAGCGAACAAGGTAAGAGAAGGACACGTGAAAGGGTGGTGGCTAAAGAGAGGAAACGTTGTAAGTGAAACGTTTGGTGACACCGATTTCTTTTATAAGGTGGAAAAGTAAGGTTCTGCGGTGAAAATTTTGGTACTTTAATGTAATTTATGTGATTTTCTTTCTTTCTCTTTCTCATCAGAAAAACTCAGAGAGAACAGAGATGAGTGTCACTCTCTCTGTTTGATCACCTTCTAGAGACATTCATAGTGTCAAGAGGCTCAACAGATGAATGCCACGTGGATTTCTGGGTCCACAAGATGGAGCCCAAAAGCAAAATCCCAATCTTGTACTCTACTTAGTGGATAATGACAAACCTACCCTTTTGCCCATTGTTTTCTTAGGGACCTTCACTTTTGACTTTTTTGTGAACTACAGTTTCCAAGTTCAAGGTCAATAAATATATAAACGTTATTAATTTAAGTTTTATAAATTATTTACATAACTCCTAAGAGTTATCATTTAAGATTTTAATTAACTTTCTGTGGTCTTATTTTATATGTATATTTTTAATTAATATATTTCTTAACAATTATTATTATAATACAATTCCTTATAAGATTCATATTTTAATAACTTTTAATTGTTGTTAATAAAAGGATGAAAGAATATTTTCAACTTTCAAGGATAAGAATATTTTGAATTTTATAAGGCATATTCTAATAATAAGATATTTCATCAAAATTATTTTGAATTAATGAAAAATATAATTTTTTATATCAAGATATGAAAACATATGGGTCTATTTACTCTAGAAGTAACTAAATTGTGTTATTCTTAGTTTTGACCTTTCAATTTATTTTAGACTAATAGTTAAAAATCTGACAGGTGTATTTAATTCTTTCTTAAAATCTCATTAACATATATTAAGGAAGGTCTCCCAAGCATTAAACTTATTTTTCTCCTCTTCATTAATAAATATATATACTTAATGATTATAATTATTCCAATATGGAAACAGTACTACAATCATTTCTTTTCTCTTCATTAATAAATATTTAATACTTATAATTAAAAATTTCCCCACTCTAAAGAATCATTTTTTAATGATAACACTTATTTTACTTTATAAAAAATATATTATAGTTAGATATATTTAGATGTACTTATTTACAACTTTTTGTAACTGATATTATTTATAGTAATTAAGTTCTAAATTTTGATGCAACATTATAGTTTTATAAAAAATTATTAATATTTTTAATATTTATTTATGCTTCATTAATTTTTATTATTTAAATTTAAATTTTTAAAATATTAATTAATTTTTCATATAAATACTTTTATATTTATTTATAATACATATTGAACAGAAAGTAGAATACATATTGTATATAAACAAATAAATTTAAATATAGCTACATTCAAATGCTATATATGTTATATTATTTATTACACACCTGTTTATGGAAAATTGATTGAAATTTTATAGAATTAAAATTTATATTTTCAAAAATATAAATTTAAATTATTAAAAAAATAATTAAAATATAAATAAATATGAGAATCGGTAATATATTCATAAATTTATAACAATGTAATATATAAATACAATTAATTAAATTTTAAAATAATTATAATGTAAAGATATCTAATTAAAAATGTATATATTTTTTTAAAATAAAGTAAAACCTTTGGTAAAAGTAATTATTTTTATTTTAAGTGTGCCACTTCAAATTAAAATAAAGTGGAAAGCTAAGATTAGTCATATGTAAAATCATTAACGGTCATAAACATTGATTTTTTTCTTTTTTTGTAAATGTACGCATTTCAACCTAACAATTGTCGTCGGTCCGGTAGTCATCACCATCGTTAGGGACTTCTAAACGATGATGGACTATTGAATGTACCGAAACAAGTCTCCTCAGTTGAGGATAAGGGGAGTTGTCAGACCACACGGGGTATTGTCCATTTTGGAGCGTGGAGTTCCGTCATGGTTTTGTCCTTAAAAGACGCCTCAGATGATGGAGGGAGGAAGGGGTATTTAACTTCACTTTGTCTCGACTTCTAAGCGAGGAGGGACTTATTGGGTGTATCAGAACAAACATGAACCAATTTGTTCTCTTTCCAAATTAAGACCAAATTTAATTTTATGTTAAAATTCACATTTTTATTAAATATATTAGAATTCATATCATTATAACTTTAATATAAAAATTAAATTTTGTTCCAAATTCGAGAGAGACAAAAATGTTCAATTTTAAACAAACTTGGGATTGAATTGAACAAAAATAACAAATATAGAGACTAAATTGAATATAAAACATTGACTTTGACACGTAACACGACTGGGTTGACAAATGGACATTTACAAAAATTTAAAAGAAAATTTTAAAAATTTTGAAAAGAAAAAAACCACGAAGTGACAGTTGTCCGTCACTGTTCATTACAGTTAATAATTTAAACGGTACTAGAAAAAAATCAAATTAAACAAAATTCGGAAAAAAAATATTTTAACCTTATTTTAATAAATAAATCAAGTTGGAAGTATTATCACAATTCAGAGGATTACAAACGCATATTTATTGACAAAAGAAAACATTGTTACAACTAAAAGTGGTTTTATTTATTAACAGATCATTTTTATCGAACAAAAATAACTATCACATATAATATCTACTTTTATGCCTTTCACGTCATTATAGTTTGTTTGTTTACTTTGCTTAGGTTGCGGTTCAACATTAATTTGGACATATTTAAGATATCCGGTGTTTTTAGTATTTTAAGATGAATTAGACTGTGTGAGAGACAAATTATCTTTTTAAAGTTTAAATTTAAATTGAAGTTGTATTATTTGAAACATTATAACTATGATTTTATTAGAGGGATGATACCCACTTGAGAGATAAATCACGTTGTCCATTTTTGCTTCACCCACATAATTACGAAAAAAAAAATGTACACTTTGTTTTATTTAAATTTACAAAAATGTTTCAAAGACAATTTAGACTTTACAAAAGAAACACCCAAAAGCTCTTCACTTTTCTCTACTCAAACTTACATTTCTACTCTTATTTATTTCATTAATCAAAGCAAATTTAATTTTTCACCACCCCATCTGAAAAGAAAAAAACAGGTGTTCCGATTTTATTGGTTAAATTGAGTTTTATCTAAAACATTATTAATCTTTACAAATATTATCACCAGCTTGACCAAATAAATCATATAACTAATAAAAGAAACCAATATTGATTTGATGGTTTATTGCGTACGAAGAAGGAACATCGTTTTCAAGGAAATAAAACTCATTTTCAAAGAAAAGAGTAAATAAATATGATACTAGAGAGAAAAGTATATATATGATGAGAAAATTATTAGAAAGTTTGATGGGGATTAGGGTTATTGAGCATAGGTATAGGTTTGGGGAAGGAGATAGAAAAAGGAGATAGAGAAAAAAAGCTTACCTAATATCAGCTTATGTTATGTGAATGTGACCTTATCTTTTTATCTTGTTGGACCTAAACTAGGTGAACCTTCTTTGGTCTTGTTTAGACACCACCTTAAAATACCTCAGATTTGTTCTTGTCCTATTAACCCATACAATAGGAAAAGGGGAATGGAATGGCAATTGGGAAGAATTGGGTAGAAAATGACACTCGGTCTAAATTTGGAATTTGAAAAGGGCACAATGATAAAGATAGATGAACCATAACATTATTTGCAATATCATAATTCAGATCTTATCCAATCCAAACATTTTTATTCACAAATTGTTTAGTAAATTTCAAAAAGGAATCATGTTATTTGTGTTATTAAGTGTGGAAATGATTTGGTGAGATTCATAAGCGTTTTGAATAAGAGATGGGGTGATGAAAAAGGGTATGAAATAGAGGTTTTGGATAAGGATTGGTTGAAAAATCGTCCCTTTTGAGTTTTGGATAAAGAGGGTCAAAGAGCACACCCACAAGTTGAGATATTAAAATAGAGATGAGATAGATATGAGATATGAGATATAAGATATAAGATATGAGATAATTTATTAAGAAATGAATTGGTGAAAAGAGTGATGGTTGATTAATTAAAGTGGGTAAGTATGGTTTATAATGGAAGGGGGTCCCTCACAAGAAGGGTGGAGATTGAAGGTTGAGTATGTGAAGAGGCACTAATACACAAACAGATACACTCATCACTCACTACTAAGGGTCGAGCCTTGCGATACGTGCATTTTTCCTATCTTCCACTTCCTCCCACATGCTACTGTCCCCAATCTTCATTCTTCACCAAAGGGAGCTCCAGAGAAGAACCACTTTCGTTTAGTTACGTGCATCTATATTCTTCCTTTCATCATCAAACCGTACAAACATAACACTCATATTTCATTTTAATCCATCCTGCAAAATTAGTTTCTAATATAAAATTTATCTTCTCTTTAAATAACTTTAAATAATGTAAAATATCTAACCCTATAAAAGACCATGGAATTGGAGAATCGAGGATATACATAGAACTCGTTTTGGATTTTAGAGTTAATGGACCTTGGCCCACTGTAGAGCAATGGGCCTACAAGACCCCTACACATAAACCTACTTTTTCTTTTTAATTTCACAAAAGGTATATATAATATAAGTTAGTGCTAATCATGGATTAAAATTTTAATGATCTAATTCACATCTATATTAAATCTAAAGAAATGGATTAGATTTTTCATTTAAATCTATTTTTTTAGTAGAATTAATTTGGATTTTTTTTTAAATCCATATCCAAATATTTGTATCAAGATTTACATATAGATCCAAATATTTTGATCAAGTTCAAATTCATAATCCATTGTTTATAAAATAAATTTAAATTGAATTTTCTAAGACTTGTGTTCTTAGTACCAACACGATCGAATTTGACAAAATTTTGGTTAGGATTAACTCGATCGAATTTCGGCACGGGAACAACTCGGCCAAATTTGGGCAAAGTCTGACTCAACCAAATTTTGGTCGGGCTGACTTAACTGAATTCAACCAATTTCGATTGAGCCAGACGCGGCTAAAGACAACCAAATTTCGGTTGCAGCCTACATGACCTAGTACGACAAATTTTCATTTGGGCCCGACTCGGCTGAATAGTGCCAAATATCGGTCGCGATTGGTTCTACTAAAACAAAAAAATTTCGTTTGGGGTCAACTTGGCCAAATACAACCAAATTTAGGTCAAGATTGACTCAACCAAATTTTGATAGGGGCTGACTCAACTAAATTTGACCGAATATCGATTGGGGTCGACACAACTAGATACAGCCAAATTTCGGTTACGGACAACTCGACCGAATGTGACCAAATTTTGTTTAGGGCCAACTCAGCCGAATACAGCCAAATTTGGCCCACAGCCGACTCAACCAAATTTCAACTGGACTGACTTGACTGAATTCGACTGAATTTCAGTCGGGGCCGACTCGACTGAATATTGTCAAATTTCGTTCACGACCAACTTATTCAAAACGGCCAAATAAATGAGAGTAAATATAAATTAAACAACTAGGACCGGTGTATAACTAGAGATGAATATAAATAAATAACAATGTACACTAAAATATAAATTTGTAACTACTATCTGGTGTTGAACGTTTTTGCCTTCTTTCTTTTCACTATTGATCTCCTTTTTCTGTGCTCACACTTCTCACACTCGCACAAACTGTGTTTTTCTTTTTCTTTTTTCTTACCGTCTCTCTTTTCCTTTCCCCTTTCATTTACCTCGCCCTTATTTATAGTAGCATTTGCAATCTTGCCTTTAGTTTGAATGCACTATAATTTTTTCTTGTTTCAGTTTCCTGGGCTAGTCTCGTTAATTAAAGATTAGGTTCTCCAAAAAATTTTTATCCTGTATTACATTAAAATTAATATGACATTAATCGTTCATAATATCATATGTTATCCTGTTGATGCATGTATGTGGAGTAGAAATTGTGATGAAGGTTCCTTTTGCATTCTATATCCAGTGTTGTCCATCTTCTTTTCATTGTATTACCATTAATATATATATATATATATATATATATATATATATATATATATATATATATATATATAAAATTTATCTATAACCGTAAATACATATATT
>Ga0099823_1009262_pt1 | contig 9998 bp, 3 predicted proteins | sample CowpearedBW_FD_76831 | JGI IMG/M metagenome (GOLD analysis project Ga0099823, IMG submission 76831) | Root nodule microbial communities of legume samples collected from California, USA - Cow pea red BW | ecosystem: Host-associated > Plants > Roots > Nodule | place: USA: California | collected...
AGCAAGGTTGAGTTTTTGAAGGTGAGAGAGTTTGAAGAGAGTGTTGTTGGGATGAAATGGACCTTGAAGGCAACTGCTGCTGAGGTCTAAACCAGTGACGCGGCCTGAGTTTTTGTCACAACTCACCCCATCCCACAAACACCAATCAGTACCTTTTTTCCAAGATTCTGTCTTTGGATAATAACCACCATATCCACACCAGCTATCGAGACTGAAGGAGGTCTTGAAGTTAAGTAAGGCAGAGGCTTCATCATGGTTGCATAAGGGCACCAATGAAGACGTGCATGAAGGAAAATCAGAAACCAACAAACTCAGGACAACAAAAACAAACCACACCAAACATTTTTTTTTTTTTTCTAAATGCCTTTGCTCAACGGATTCAAATTACAATGATAATGATAATGTAATGTAAGACGTTAATTTAAGTCCTATTGAAATTGATGTACCAAAGCTAAATTTGCGGATTGGACTGGGAGCCAATCACGTCAATGACTGAAAGACTGCAACAATAATACAATTATTGCCTAAGTCACGGTCTTTTTTAAAAAAATAGGTTTACAACTCAAGTCAAAATTTAAAACTGATTCAGAAAAAATCCTGAGAAAATAAATTAAACAATAAAAAAAATCATATAAACAGTGATCATCTCCTTTATTCAATATCATGTTATTATTCCTTACATATTCACAACCTAAGGTACTTAATCACCTCTCAATTTTAAATCACAGTTTTCCGTTGTTTTGTATGTTGACTTAGCTTTTTACTCTGGATTATGTTATAAGAATTCTTATCAAGGTTTTTCGAATTATAACAAGAATCTAAGTTTTGCTTCAAAGTAGAAATTAAGCTCAAATTAAGTTTGCCAAACTTGAACTTAATATAGTAAACACGAGTAAAAATATATATTTCTTTGACCAGTAGTTTACTTGAACGCCAACTGTTGACCATCAGTTAAAAAATCATGCTTGGTATTGAAATGGATATTCTATGTGAGGATTGGATAGAGTTTGAAATGTCTGTGATCAAAATTCAATGAGTTTCAAGTGCTAATGATTTATTGGGCAAACAAAAATCAAGATGCTTTCATTAAATAAAGATAGAGAACTTATTTATCAACATGCCACTAACTCCTTTGCAATGAACTATTTAATGAGCCTCTGCTTTGGAGACAGTGGAAAAAGAATGCGTTTGTAGGGTTTGTTTCATATTTTGGGGTTTGAAGTCAAAGGATAGGATTATTGTTGTTTTGTACATTTGAAGGTGAGACCTCTGGAGGTAGCTGGAAATTCAAGAGAAAAGAGTTGAAGATGTTGAAGAACTCATTGGGCTTCTCCGCACAGAAAGCATGCCCTGCCTTCTTAATGACAACTAGTTGAGCATTGTGCCCTAAATGCCTGTCATCCAAATCCAATGAGTTCTAAATTCAAAACTGATGCAAACAACTACAGTGAGAGTGTTATTAACCTTTTCAATCTGTGTCCCAGTTCTAAAGGAAATACTTGATCATGCTCTCCCCAGATTATTAATGTTGGCTGCATGCAAAATTAAATGAAGCCTTTTAATGTAACTACTAGCACACAGAGACAGATTGAAGCCAACACACTCTTATTGATATAAATCTATTGAAACACACAAAATCATGAGTGAAGTACATTAAGAACCTGAGATATCTTGGGGATGTCAAAAAGTTTGCGGTCCTTTACAAGGGCTTTGATCAGTTCTCTCTTTTCTTGTTCATAGTCCCTGCACATTGTCTATCCAAAATCACCCATTTAAGCCCATTCTGGCTCCTTTACATTCACAAATATACACCGTTACATTCTAGTTAGCTAAAATGGTAGCTGAAACATCATCGTTTTTTGAATCATTACATAGACAACAACAACATGCTATTATTTCTCTTTTAAGTAAGCTTGAAGTCACATTGCTAGACTAAACCACTTATCACAGCCAAAACTAAACTGATAAGTTATATAAATGGTTTAACTATGATAAATTAATCAAATTGCTAAGTAATACTCTTAACTCATGATCAAAGAGGGTGGCCAAGTAGAAATTCAGCACATAAGATTTTAATAAATGTACATCAAATGTATGATAAAACTTTTATACTCGAACTAGTCTATCAACCCTGCACTATTTTCTACTATAAAATTACAAAGAGTTAAATATGTTTGTACGTAGCGCGGCCATGCCTCACAAATTATGTGTCTCGGTGTCCAACACCAAACACCAATATGCATATGACACTCATACGACAAATCATCTAATTGAAAGATATTTTTTTTCTTTTAACACAATTTTTATATGTCTCTACTTTAGAGCAGTGTTAATAAGGACAAATACAATGAGTTTTTAAAAACCCTATAAACTTACAAATTTATTTTATAAATTTCTATTATGATTAAATAAGGAACAAATATGATTACTACTTTTCACTTTTTAGATATTAGATAGATGGATTAAATTCATTTTTTCATTAAGTGACAATATGTTTTATATTTCACTAACCTTGTTTATAAATGATTTTGAGTATATAAATATTGTTTGTTAAATTAAATAATCATAATGATATAATATATAGATGTCCCATGTCCTACATTTTGGAGACTACACGTATCAAAGTGTTCGTGTCCATGTCGTATGTCGTATCCGTGTGAGTACTTGTGCTACATAGGATTGTAGTCCCTAAACTTGGATGAGAAATTAAAATTTATTCATGTCTCAAACTTTGATATATTTTGGTTTCCAAATTTTAAAAATGAATTAGTATATTCATCTTAACCCATCGACATTATTTTCTTTTTCATATTACACAGTATTTTAAACCAGCATTTGAACTGGAACATGTCAAACAATATAAATAATTAAATGTTAGCTTGAAATGTCATTTCAAACGCTAAAAATATTTAACACAGTTAAGTTAGAAATACTATATCTATTCATTTCAAAATTTGAAAATCAAATTATATCAAAAATAAAAATAAATTTCAATTTCGTACTAAAATTTAGAAATTAAAAATATATTTAAACTAGTTAAAAATAATAATGATGACGGAAGAAAGAGCTTCCTAGAATTACAAAACTAAACCACCCCAATTTTTGAGCTATGAATAGAGCTAAAACTAAGTACATAATACTCGCAATAAATTAGCTAGATTGATCAAGTACTGTACAAGTCAAATCTTGGAAGTGACTAACAGGGGAAGCAGTGTCGGATTTACGTTATGACTGAGGAAGGTCGTCACTCTCCCAAATTTTTTTATACTTATATAATTTAAATATATTTTTTAAAAATTTAATATTTTTAATATATTTTATACATTTGATATTTCAAAACAATATTAAATATTTATTTTAATAAATAAGAAAAAGATTTTTTTATTCAAATTTATATTTTAATTTGACATTTTAAATTATTTTTTAAATAAAAATGATTATTTTCTTAATATTCTTTTAAATAATTATTTATTTAATTTAACCATCTTTTTATTTAATTATTTTTTAAACTTGATCGCTATAAATAAAAATTAATTAATAAAATTATAAAAATTATTTATATTTAATTTTGTAATTATAATAATAACAATAATTATAATTTTATTATTTTTTATTATCATAAAAAATACAATATTTTACTAGTTTATATAAAAAAATTGGAATTATTATTTTGGTTTTTATTTTAGTCCAAAAATATCAAGTTGGTCATCTAGTTTTTTTAGTTTAAATTTGATCCTAATTTTCAAAAAAAAAATAATGTAATTTATTTTATTAAATTCATTAAATTGGATCATGATTTTTTCATAAACATTGAAATTGTGAATAATGATGGATTTTTTTGTTGATATAATTAACATAATTTTAGTGTCAATTTTGATGAAAAATTATTACTTCACTTCAAAAAATTTAACTAAAAAAATCAAATTGTACTAATTTTTAAAAATTCGAAATTAATTTAAAACTTAAAAAACTAAATAAACAATCTGAAGATCCGCCATTGAGAGGAAGGATAGAGTCCCAAAGACGCTACCATCATCTCTAATCACAGAGTTGTATTATTGATACTATAATCTTTTAACATTTTTTTCCATATTATTTCTTTGTTTTCTCTTCGTCTCATCGCTCGTCAAGTATCCAATAATTTGTACTCAAATCTATCATTAATATATGTCATTGTATTTTCCATTTCTTTCTTCTAATCACAATATATTGCAGATAGTTTTCTCTCACTTTTCTCTGCTTTTCTTTTATTAAATTAAAATATCAATGGACAACCAAATGTTATTCAAACACTTTAGAGAAAGGGCCGAAAAGAGAGAAATATAAATATGAAGGTGAAATGGAAGAACTGAAAAAAATATATAAATATTGATAAAAGTGTTTGTATATAAAGGTTTTTATATATTTATCAGGGTTAAATATATTTTTGGTCCTCAAATTTCAACGAAATTTAAAATTAGTCCCTCATCAAAACTTTTGACCAATTTAGTTCTTTATCTTTAAAAATGCGTGAATTTAATCTTTTTAACTAAATTTTGTTAAATTTATCGGACGTTTCAAGTACATTTCATGATAGTATTTAAATTATTTACACCGTTTAAAATATTTTTACTTCAATGTTAACTCAAATATTATCACAAAATATGTTTAAAATGTCAAATAAACTTTATAAAATTTGATAAAAATGACTAAATTCACGCATTTCTAAAGATGAAGGACTAAATTGGTATAAAATTTCAAAAAATGACTAATTCCAAAATTTACTGAGGACAAAAACATATTTAATCACATTTATTACTATTCTATCATACACTTTTCTCGTTATTCTTCATATCTCTCACTTCTTTATATAAATATTCAAAATTAATGTACAACAGCGGCAATATTTTCATCTATTTTAAGATTGGCCCTTTTAACAAAAAAAGCCTGAGTTTGTATAAGACAAAAAGTATGATAGAACTAAAGTTTTTTTTCCCTGTTTTCTCATCAAAATTTAAATTATCACAAACGTTCAACTGTAATACGTAAACTATCAAGAGAGATATCTAATTAAGGGAAAGAACATCATCAAAACTACCAAACTATTCTATTTTCTTTTAAAATACATAAATGTAAACTAAAAGATATATGCTATATACACAAAACATAAAATATAGTTTTGAGACGGATTACTCTCAAGCTGGGAAACCAAACATAAGTTGCTGTCTTTTTAAGTATAATATCAATATGAAGTATCTATCAACTTTATTCATAACTAACTTTATTGATTCCCAAGGACTTGTTGGTTATCTATTTTAAAACAATATATTTCCTTTATCTCGATAGTTATTTTTAGTTTTAGTATTTATGCCATAAAATTCCGAGGTTTTATTATTTTATATATATTTCACTATTATAAGAAAACTTATTTTATTTCTCCATTTCTGTAAAAACAATTCTAAAATACAGATTTAAAAAAGTAATACTTTCACTTTATTTATAATTCCTCCCCTTCTTTCACAAACTAATTTTCATTCTTTTTTTCTATTTTCTTCTTCACTAATTGAATGATAAGATTAAAGAGACGAAAACATGTACCTTCTAGACACAAAGAGTAAAACATGAAAATGATTGGATCTTACATTGAAACATGGAGAGTTGAGAAGGATTTTCTTACCTCGATGAAATCATGGAGGAAGCAAGAAGGCAACCAGCTGAAGAGAGTTGGTTTGAAAAAAGTGTAGCCAACAAGCTCCTTCAGTTTATTGGGCGTTTGCGGCACCAAAATACTCGCAGCCTCATCCAAATCCGTCACAGGGAAAAGCCCTTCCTTAACGTCTCTCTCCTCCATACACACCCCTGACCCACACACCACAACCTTCTCCACCACCACCGTCTCTCTCTCCATCGCCGCCATGCAGTACGCCACGAACCCGCCGTAGCTCAGCCCCGCTACACTCACCCGCCGCACCCCTTGCGCCTCCATCACCCGCATCACACACTCCGCCTGGAACCGCTCGCTGCGCTCGGGCCGGGTCGTGTAGGACCCGCCGAAGAAGACGAGGTCCGGCACGTATACGTTGAAGAGCGGCGCCAGGTGGCGTATGAAGTCCCCCCACTGCCACATCGCGTTGGCTCCGAGCCCGTGGATGAGGAGCAGGTTGGGCTTGGCCTCGGTTCGGGCCTTGGGGACCCAGCAATGCATTATGGTTCCGTCTTTTAAGTCTGTGATAGTGGACCGGAGGCCCGACCCGGTGAACGCTGACCGGTAGCAGCGGTTCCGGGTCTCCGTGAAGCTGAACAAACAGTGAGTCATGATTGAAGAAAAGGAGAATGGAAACAGAGGAATGAATGGATGGTGGTGACTGTTGTGTCATAAAAGTGTGTGGCCGGTAAAACTACATTTTGCAAATTCGTGTGGCACGTGCGGAAAATGATTGGAGGAAAATAAAATTATCCAGAAAGTAGGTAGGCGGGGGAATAAATCTGTTTCCAACGACACTCAACGTGCATCATCTATTCTCATCATGTGTAATGTTATGTGGTTGAATACATTGTTAAATAGTTGTTGGTTTTTTTTAATATCTGCCTATTTATTCAATCTAATTATTGAACAAATATATTAAGTTTTGTTTTTATTTACTTTTTATTCAATACTATATTTTATGAAATATTGATACAGATTAGATTTGTGTTAAAATTTTATCTCAAAACTATTTTCTGACAGTCGTGTTGCCTTGGACTCTCTTGTTTACGTTTAATATTGAATATAATATTAATAAGGTTTAAATCTTTTGTCGATCTTTATTTGTGTTTAGAGATCTCAATTAACTCTTTAGATTTTAAGTTATCTTAATTTTTAAGTTAATTGGGTTCTTTTGAAAGTATGTATCAAATAGGTCCAAATTGTTAATATTGTTTAAATTGTTAATGGTAGTGTACAGTAAATATGGTTATGTGGATTTTTTTTTCTGACTAGGAATATTAATTTTGGTATAGGTAAAATTAGGTAAAAATTTGATAGTACATTGCACTGCATTAGGTTAAAATTAAAGCATAAGTAAAGAATAAATTTAGGGCTTTGAAGCATATGCGAACGTTGACCGAAGGAGCAGTCGTAGGACTAGGGAAGGAGATTTAACTGAAAATTACATGGTCATGGTAGTGGTATGCTTTAATGTAACTGGCATGCTTATTGTGCTTACATGTTTGTTGTCAAGTCATGGCAGTTAAGAAAAATAATTGATGTTCATACTTGTAATAGAGATTTTAACGTCAAATTAATAAATGTCAAATGGTTAAGTAAGAACATAGAGAAAATTATCAGAGAAAACTCACAAATGACACTTACAGACTATCGAGACAAAGTTATCAATTTTGAGAAGCTAGTAGCATCGGGTTTTAGAAGCTGGTAGCACCAGGTTTCAGAAGTCGGGACTTATATGATGTTTCACCCTCCCTTACCGATTTTCAAAATTCGGTGTTTACGTCTTTTAGAATCCGTTAACACCAACTTCCACAAGGTGGTGAACCTAGTTTTCACAAGCCTAGTCATATCGGATGATTCTACACCCTTTCTTTCCTGGTTTTCAAAAGTCGATCATTACAACTTTTAGAATCCGATGTGGACAGTAGGAGTGAGCGGTGGTTGGGTTGGATTGGGTTCGGGTTCAATATGCTCAATCCAACATAACCCAAATTTAATATTTTAAAATTCAATCCGACCATTTTAGTTTTCGGATTTTGGATATGGATAATACCGATTACGGTTAAATACAGTCGGATTGTTCGAATTTAATTTTAATTTCAACAAATAATAAAAAAGATATCGAATTTAAATAAATATATTGACTGAATTTATAAAATTTAATAGTTTTTGTAAGTATATCAACCATTGTTGGAATAATGAATCTACAGTTACAAAAGAAAGAACATACATGCTTCGATCTAACCCTACACCTCCTCGCTTGGTTATGGCACATATATACCCTTGCCTATTAACTAAGATGGAAACTACAAAGCTCATTTTTTATTCCTCTACTTATATTTGCAACCACGAATAGTGCCTCCTAATCTGGAAAGCATAAATGATAAGAAATTATCACATGCATAGTCAATAAAAGAAGATAGAACATACTACCTTAGTGATTCTAATTATGGCAAGGACTCCAGATGTGTGATATACTTACTAATACTCTATAAACATCAAACAAAAATACCTATTCTTAATAGCTTAATTTAATGCACTTTCTTCCTAGAACATAAGTGGTGAACAAATAAATCACAAGGATGATTACTTGTTGAATGCACTTGTTGATCCAATATTAACACAGTTCACTTTTAAATCAACTTATTATCTAAAACTTTCCATGAATAGACCAAACAAATAGATTTTCACTTAGTACATTGTAACAGAGAAGGTGCTTTAAAAGGAAATCACAATTGACTTTGCCAACTCAGGCCAACATGTTTATTAAATACCTTAGAGGCTTTGATATTGACTATAAAGAGAAACATTTAAATACATCTCATAACATTCAAATATATTTCGTCTTTTTACAAATCAATAATCTCATAATTTAGTATTGAAAACCATGTGGACAAACGTTTTTCCTAATACAAAGTGCAAGTGACAACCCAATTAATTATTAGCAAGTTTTACTTTTGTAACTAGGATTGTATCAGATTGACAGACATGAGTTTGACCTACATCACAATTACTTAGCATGAGTCTTGTGCATTTATCTATAGTAAACTAATTTGAAAACCTTGACCTACTTGTTTTAAAGATTGGTCTAGCCTGAAAGTCTATTTTCGAGACTTGTTCTATAGAAGGCCAATGGTCCTTCATCATCTAAATCGTTTCATTTTGTTTAAGACTAATGTTAACATAATAAAAAAGAATAATAAGTCATTCAATTAAAGATAGACACGTTAGTTGTAGTCCTCTCCAAAAACTAAATAATTAAATTATATGAAGAGATCATCAGTACTACCAAACATATGAGAAAATTAAAAACCCCATAACTACTATTAATTAGAAATAGAAATCAAACAACCATTCCAACCTCAAAATTAAAAAACCCATAACTATACCATTAATTAGAAGATAGAACATGATACCTTAGTGATTGTAATTATGATAGGGACTCCAGATATATCACATTCCAGCCTCACACTTCATTAGTATTTAGAGTTTTGCTTCCAATTCCAATTCCAAAACCTAAAAATCATCTAATTATCATATTTCTTGAGTATGGTTTCCTTGCAATTTGTCTTTAATAATAAAAAAGAGAGTAACTTCTTCAAGCCAAAACAAGATGTTGCTCCAGGTCCTATAGACAGAGGAAGATGATAAAAACATGTCACTAAACTAAATCTTTCTCTTTTGTATATAATATCTCACCTTTAGAGTTTTCTTCACTACCAATGCTATTTTAATCCAAAAAAAGTAACTTCTTCAAGCCAAAATATAGCTCCTACAAGCAGAGGAAGATGATCAGAACATGTCACCAAACTAAATCTTTCTCTTTTATATATACTAGCTCACCTTTAGAGTTTTTTTTTTCACTGTCAATGCTATTTTAATGCAAAAAAAGTAACTTCTTCAAGCCAAAATATAGCTTCTACAAGTAGAGGAAGACGATTAGAACATGTCACCAAACTAAATCTTTCTCTTTTATATATATAATAGCTCACCTTTACAATTTTCTTCACTGCCAATGCTATTTTAATCCAAAAAAAAGTAACTTCTTCAAGCCAAAATATAGCTCCTACAAGTAGATGAAGATGCATTTAACATCATATATGTGGAATTCCACCTTATGGGAACATCAAGACACAACAATTTTTTGCATTCAATTTTTGAAAACTCTATGCACTCTCTAAACTTAGCAAATCTTTATGGTGAAGACCTTGCAAATCTTACAGCATTCCTAATACTTGTGATTGAATTGTGCAACTCTTTTAAGCCATCACTCACAACTAAGTTTAGTATATGAGCACAACACCTCATATGG
>Ga0099823_1009274_pt1 | contig 9988 bp, 8 predicted proteins | sample CowpearedBW_FD_76831 | JGI IMG/M metagenome (GOLD analysis project Ga0099823, IMG submission 76831) | Root nodule microbial communities of legume samples collected from California, USA - Cow pea red BW | ecosystem: Host-associated > Plants > Roots > Nodule | place: USA: California | collected...
ATATATATATATATATATATATATATATATATATATATATATATATATATATATATTAACGTCATCAAGAAATTAATTAATTAAAATTAAAATATTCAATCTGTACTGCCAATGAAAACATTTAAATCATAATGGATTATCTGGCTAGATTTATTAAATTTAATATTTTATCACTCGTTAATTAATTAATTGCCAAAAATATAAAAGAATGTCATGAAATTTAATAGATTGATATAAATCAAATCGAGATAATCTTAATTATATAATTATATTTTTTTATCAAAGAAAATAACAACATTCAACGGTATTTCTATGAAAAGAAAATAATCTGGTGTATTCTTATAAGATAACACATATCTTAATAAATTTTTATAATAATATAATTGACAACGGATAATTGTTTGATGGTTGATAATTGTTAAGATTAAGAAAACACTTAATTTTTGCTGTTTAGTTTTTTAATTAAAAAAAAAAACAAAAGGAATGTAACAGTATAGATATTTTAATAAAAAAATTAAGGTGGACAAAATCAAAAATCATAAATGATGTAATGAATGGTGACGGGGACATTCCACGTGAAACATCACCAAAGATCCTATGTGATTGCAAACTGGCAGTTTCGAGGAAGCGAAAATAGGAACGTAGAAAAAGGGGTCATTTAATCAAAAATCAAATCAAAACACGAAAACCCAAAATTCAATTCAGTTCAAAGGAAAACGGGTTTGTTCCTTCTTCCACCCCAACTCTCACATCACACACCCGTTTTCCTTTTCTCCTTTTCACCAAAGCAAGGGTTTTCTGTTCACCCTTTTATTTTCACGCCATTCAGATTCACGGGATTATGTTCATTGGGGCACACGACTCCTTGTCTTTCGGTGTAAATTCCTCTTCATTGTTGTGATCGAAAAGGGTCGCTTTGCTCGTTCTTGTCTGCTGTTGATGTCTCTTATTGTTGCTGAAGGGGATTGGCTTGTGATTCTGGACACACCCAATTCCTTGCCATTGCAATACGCCCACTTGTCTTTCGCCAAACGCAGATGGGATAAGGAGTTTTCTGAGCTCCAGAGTGGATAGCCTTAATCTGATTCATAACAATTCAATTCTTATTATTTTCTTTTTACTTTTGGAATCAATGGATTCTTCACAAGGGTCTACCATTGCTGGTTTCGTGGACAATGCATCCATTCAGAGGAAACAGTCTAGTTTTGATGGCGTTCCTGTGTATGTCAAGGAACTAATTGCCGGAGGCTTTGCTGGTGCGCTTTCTAAGACCGCTGTTGCACCTCTCGAACGAGTCAAGATACTTTGGCAGGTTCACCACTCTTTTTCTTCACTTATTTAATTGAAAACATGATTCGAAGCTTGTACGATCAGATCGCGTTGTAAGTTTGATGATAATGGATTTAAATATCCTTCTTTTGTAAATGTATTGGAGGTAAATGTCTTATGATATAATGATGATACTAGACAACAGTAATATGTAATGTAAGTTTATGCTAAGGAAGTGAGGTATATTGGATCTAGATTAGGAAGATAAGGGAAGGGGGAGAGAGTTTTAAATGTGTAAAGAGAGGATAATATTATATCTTGGGTTGCCTCGGGTGTCAACTAAATTATTCTATTTGATTTATGCCTCTTGCTGGAGTCTTGAAGTCATTGATTTCTTTCAGAGGTTACTGCCCCATGCTTCAAGGATTTTTTTTTACTTTGGTTTTAAGCTATATGTTTGTTGTCACTTGCTAGATGTACATCATTTACGATGTTGTTACTTTCCTTTTGCCATCTCCACTTCGTGAGAATGTTCTTAATGGATGTATGTTCCTTTTTAACCTTTATTTATTTTATCCACAGACAAGGACACCTGGATTTCATTCTCTTGGGGTGTATGAATCTATGAATAAATTAGTCAAGAGGGAAGGTTTTCAAGGATTATATAAGTAAGACTCAAATTACATAACATGGTGCTTTCTCGGGCTTAAATTATGTATCGTTAATCTTGTTTATGTGGTGATTTCAGGGGAAATGGAGCTGGTGTTATCCGCATTGTTCCGTATGCAGCCTTGCATTTTATGACATATGAGCGCTACAAAAGTTGGATCTTGAATAATTATCCAGTGTTAGGTTCGGGTCCTTGTATTGATCTTTTAGCAGGCTCTGCTGCAGGGGGAACTTCAGTTTTGTGTACCTACCCGTTGGATCTTGCTCGTACCAAACTTGCTTACCAGGTAGTTATCTGACTCGAACATATCAAGCTTTGAAATAGACTTGATGAAATTATTTAGAGACCATTATTATCCATTCCATTATTTCTCTTTTTTCACATTTAGTGAAAACTTAAATTAAAGTTTAAGGAAGGTTATATTTGTACCACTAGGGAAAAAGAGAGATGAAGAATGCATTATGTTAGAATTACATCCTCCAGTTTCATAGAGAGACATAAAAACTTTTGTGGTGTTCATAGAATACTTGAGGGTGATTTAATGAATCGTGGTATATCTTGATTCCAATTTACATGGTCCATGGGACGGAAAATTTTCCTATCATTTGGGGATTTTCGTGGGGATTGCTTTATTTGGGTTGCAAGTTGGGAGATTCCCCTCAAAGCATATGTGTGATCAAGGACAAGACCATTCTCTCCCGACTGCAAGGTCCTTGTATGTTGAAAATGATAAAATTGTCCCTTATTTAATATGCTTGTATGTACAAGTATAAATGACTGTAGTCTTTTGCTTCATATTTATTTTTTTTAAATTATAATTGGTTAAAAGAGACTTAAACGGTGCCACCCCTAATGAGTTATGATAATTTCTAGGAAAGTTTTAAGGCCAATGCTTTAATGTAGGAATAAACATAATGACCCTAGTCAATTAAAATTGATAAAGATTAGCTTTAGTTACTAGGGGATATTTTATGAGGAAATAATTGCTTGTAGTATACAATCTAATAATGTTTAGTATTTCTGTGGTTTAAATTTTTATAGGTGGTGGATACAAGAGGAGATATCAAAGATGGTATAAGAGGAGTTCAACCTACACATAATGGCATTAAAGGTGTGCTTACAAGTGTCTATAAGGAAGGCGGAGCCCGTGGACTTTATAGGGGTGCAGGTATGTATGTTGCAGCTTACAGGATCTACCTAGACAGCCGTAATTGGTTATTGTGGTGGAGAATACTCTTGGAAAACATAATTGTGGAGATAATGCTTTCTTACAACATATATTAGCTATTATTTCTTACTGCCCTACATTTTTTTCCATTACATTGATGAGAAGCCTGACCTATTTCTTTTCCTTAGGACCAACCCTTACTGGAATTCTTCCATATGCTGGTTTAAAGTTCTACATGTATGAGAAACTGAAGACTAACCTTCCAGAAGAACATCAAAAGTCCATTGTGATGCGTCTTTCTTGTGGAGCTCTAGCTGGACTGTTTGGGCAGACTTTAACATACCCTTTAGATGTTGTCAAGAGACAGATGCAGGTATTTGAAGCATGACTTTTTGTCTACCTCAGGTTTATAAACATTTTCCCCTTTTCTGGTGATGGTGAGATGGGTGTCTAGCCAATTAGCTCTGCAATCTTTTTGCTGTGTATAAAATTTGATGTTTGAGCCTCTTTAGGTCGTATCTAGTTTTACAACTATATAGTATCGGCACATTTCCCTTGTTTAAGCTTTTATTCATCATCTTCTATTTGTTTGTACAGGTTGGCAGCCTGCAGAATGCTAGTCATGAGAATGTCAGATATAAAAATACCATTGATGGACTTAGGACGATTGTTCGTACTCAAGGATGGAGGCAGCTGTTTCATGGCGTAAGCATTAACTATATAAGGGTAATGCCCGCCTTATCATACCCAAATTTATGCCTGTTTCATCGTTTCTATTATTTTCTTTGTCTATAAAAGAAATGCTATTTGTTTTGTCATTCGTTGTTCTGTTGTCTGGGAGTGTACAGCACTTTATCTTTCTTAATATTGGTTTTCTTTGAGTTGAATAAACTGGATGTGGAATTTGATGCACTGTATTACATTGGACAGTAAACCATGTCAGTAACCCTGTTGGACTCTATTCTTCTGTTTGCCAACAACGTAAGGACTGAAAATAATAGTTGGTGAATCGTGGTAGTTATTAAGGCTCTTTATCTTGCTTCAGCAACTACACGCATGCATTCATTTTAGAACCTTGTGGCTTTGGTTACTCATTTAAACAGTGAAAAACATGTCCATATTAAAAAACACCCTTAAAAATAGTCACGAGCCATAACTGTGGCCGATTCCTTAAAATTGTTAATATCAACTTTAACATGTCATCCTAGCTTTCTTTTTGCTTCTTCTATTTGTAAAACATTATTTGCTCTGTTCACAGATTGTTCCTTCAGCAGCAATTAGTTTCACCACATACGACATGACGAAGTCTTGGCTTGGCATACCACCTCAGCAGCAAAAGTCTCGATCAGTTTCGGCAGCATGATTTCTCAATGCTCACCCTTAACGACAACAAGTTACGATGTTACCTTCTTATGGAACTAATTTTACAGGAATATATCTAACTGAGTATTACTACATATTCACAGATATACCCTTGTGATTAAATTAACCAGTGTCCAAGTTTGTTTGTCATATCTCGAGAGTTCCATATAGTGCTACTCATTTTTTTCTTTATCCTTAAGATTTGTATAGACTCATACGAACTATGGATGCAATACAAAGGTAGTTATTTCCCCCCTTGAAATTTTCAGAGATGTTGTGCATGAAAACAAACTCTTATTCGTCAAATCCATATCAGTAACTAGGGATCACTTAAGTTTTCATTTGAACAATCTAGTTAATCACAAGAATCATCATCACCATTTGAAGGATTTTCACCGGGTATGATGTTAGAGGACTGCAATGGTACGACATACTTATGGCTTTAACACAGCACGAGGTAACACTTATTTACTTAGTTACACTTTGAATATTTATAATAATGCTCATGAAGTCATGCCTTATGTAAATATACTGTAATATTATGTTTTGGGGAAGACAAGGTCACAGGAGCCGGTCTGACAACGTGCTATATTTTGAACAATAATCTTCTGTTTGGGCAGAGAGAGAAAAATGACAGAAGAAAACATTTTCTAAATTCAAAATTTATTTAATTAAAGAGACAATATGGAAAAACGTTGGTGTGGAAAATTCAAAATATTTCTACTGTTAATTTAAAAGTTTTCTCTACTTATCGATGTGACTTTGTGATTGAGCCATTTTTCTTCTTACTTTTGAGTTTTCTCCGTTTAACTTCAATAATGTTTATGATATATGGTTCATTTGCTTTAAAGTTGAATAAAATTAATTGATGTAATTAATTATAAATCATCCAAAATATTTAGACGCGTACTTTTTTTGAGTTAAAATTTATGTTGCCTTATCCAACGATACTACTTTTTTAAAAATGAATAAATGAAGATGAATGTGTTTCGATAGTTTTGGAATATTTTAAATAGGTAAGTTTGGTTTTATTATTTGTTTTGTTTCAATAAAAGGTCGGGTGGTGTGTTGAATACTCAAAAATAGTTTCAAAATGGAAAACAAGAAAAGTGACTCACCTCGTTCGTTGACCATCTGTCTCTTACTTTTCGTTTTTCTTTCATAACATAATAATGTTTTCATTAACTTTTCTTTGACTATTGATCCGAGGAATGTTGAGTATTCATCACACTGCATGACATTTTTTTTTTTGTATTTTAAACTCTGTTATGTCTTTAAATCCATTTTTAGAAACAGACCATCCTAAATATCAGTTTGAAACAGGAGGTGGAATAAATTTTAAAGGAAGTTTATTAAGTACTTAATGTCTGATAAATTTAAATTTTATCTCAGTAATAAGGTGGGAAATAACTTAGGAGAAGAAGAGATAATTAATTTGAAAAATACTGCAATGGTGAACTGCCAATAACAATGAAGTAATTTTTTAAAGGGTGAGAATTAGTTGAAATAATCATAATGCAGGAAATATATAAGAGTGTATAATTTTCAATATTTAATACTATTTTTTTAGAATGCTAAGTACGCCATAAGCAAAAGCATTAAAAATACTTTTTAAGAACATTTCTAACTTCCTTTGTTTCTTTTTAGTTGTGATTTTTTCAATGAAAACATGTTTTTTACTTTCATTTTTTAATTTAAAAATATTATTTTTTCTATTCTACCCTTCAGTTAACTAATATGAAAAAGGGTTTAATAACATAAAGAAAAAAATGTAACATCAACTAAACATACATTAAACTAATAATACGAGAAGAAATATAATAAATAATTCACTTAAAATCATATTAAAAATAGAAAGTTAAATGGTTTCCTTAATTTTGACGGAAAAAGAAAATCTTAAATAACTATTATAAGCTAATAGAGGGAATAATTTTTACCCCTTAATTATTTGACAAATTATGATTAAGGTTGAAAACTTATAGATATGTTCGAGTTCACATTTGACATGTGAGTGTAAAACAAGTCAAATGATTTTTTCATTAATCGTTATATTTTACAATACATTAAAAACACGATCATAAAATTCAGATTTGAGTTTCATTTAACTTAATAAAGTTAAATGTTGCATAAACTTATGTTCAAATATTTGTTTACATATTTTGTACATATACCAGTTAAAATCAATTTTATAAAATCAGATTAATTTAAAGTTAACTCCACAAAACCTTATCTTCAAAATACAGCCTAGTGGTAACTCTAACTTAATGCAAAAAAAGCTGTTTACAGATCAACACCAGTAAGTAAGAGATATTATTATTCAATTATAAAAAAAAAGTTGAAGTTTAAAATTTAAGATTCCCACCAAATTGAACCTCAAAATTTGTAAAAAGAAGAAAAAGTAATTAATTTGTGGAGTAAATTATGAAGTATTGGAAATCACCCCCCAAAGGTTCAAATTCAACTTTAAGCAGCCAATGAAAGGGAGTGAAGGCAGCATTTTTATTATAGTTTATTTGAGTTGTTTCTGGGTTTGTCTTTGGATTCCTGTGAATCGATGTTTCACTGTTCTCCAAAAAACAGAGGATGGAAAGGAAATTACTGGTTATAGCATTTCCAAATCCAAGACCCTGTTAATGCCATTAAAAAAAGTAGGAGCCTGGTTCTACATTTTCTCTGATTTTCAACTGCTACTACTTTATTTGTCGAATGCTCCTCAACACTAAACAACAAAGACAAAGCATAAAAAGCCAAACTCCCTTTACAACCAGATTAATTGTTCAATGAAGTATCTACATTTAAAAGTAAAACAACATGATTATGTAAAAATTAAATCAAATTCTTCATTAGTTTTTATAAGCCTGAGGAAAGAGTTGGAACATAAAATAAATAAGTAAAGGAAGCATTGCAAGTGTCTGAGTCCAATTTTGATGAAACAGAGTGAGATGTGGATGTATGGTAATTAATCTCTTTTGTAAGGTTGTTTTCTACTGCACTAAAAAATAGCAGTAACAGAGAAAAAAGTTATGAGAAAAAAAAGAAGAGGAGATGAAGGGCCCTTGACATAACAAAGTGTCAGATCTCTTTCCCCTGCACTAACTCTTTGTTTGTTTGCATGAAAGATCCCTGTCGTTTAGCATTTTTCGCCGGATGCCCCCACGCTTTTATTTATTTTTTATCTATTGACTTTAATCATTAAATTCTCATTAGTTCATTAGTATTAGTCAAGTTTAACTTTTATTTATTTTTATTAATTATTATATTTACTGACCAATTTAAAATATGGTTCTATTTAGTGTTTTTGAAAAGTTTTATTCAGTGTAATGTTTATATTTTATATTAAAAAAGTTCAAAATAAGAAAATAAAGAAAAAATTATAAGAGAAATATATTAAAAGGGTTTCGGTAACACTTTGCTTATTTCTGACTTGGTAACACTTTTCAGGTACTACACACCAAAGGCTTCGTGCCTTTTTATGCCTTTATTATTATATTTCTCAACAAAGCCCGTGGGTCCCACCCACCTCAAACCCTGAACCTCAACGTGACGTGGTGTCCTGTTCCAATGCAACATCAAACGATTCCTTCATCATGCGGGACCAACATCGTCAACCCCCACTTTGTCCGTTCCACGTTTTGAATTTCAAATCTCCTCCTAACGTTACATCCCTTCACGAAACACTCTCTCTCCGACAGTCTACGCTGTAACTCAGTTACGTTTAACAAAACAAAACTTTGGCTTTTGTTTGAGTTCATTTCACAGACACTAGCTTCCTTCAAAGAAACAAAGCTAAACTCATCATGGGTGCATCAGGAAAATGGGTAAAGGCTTTAATCGGACTCAAGAAACCAGACAAAGACGAACATGTTAGTTCTATATACTTCAAAGTGCATGCGTCCATCTAAACTTTACTCTTTTTTCATGACTTGTTTGGCTTATGTGTAGGTGAAAGAGGGTGGTAAGAGCAAGAAGTGGAGGCTATGGAGGAGTTCTTCTGGGGATGTGGGTTCTTGGAAGGCTTTCAAAGGAAACCACCACAAAGCAGCTTCTGAAGGGTCTGATTCTCCACCTGTTGTAGCACCAGATGCTTACACAGCCGCAGTAGCCACTGTGGTTCGAGCACCACCTAAGGATTTCAGACTCGTCAAGCAAGAATGGGCCGCTATAAGAATCCAAACTGCTTTCCGTGCCTTCTTGGTATGGATCTTCATTCTAATCATTGAAATGTGTGGATCTTCAATGAAATGGAAGAGATTTGGTGTTGATAGTTGTGTGGTTATGATTGTAGGCAAGAAGGGCTTTGAGGGCATTGAAAGGAGTGGTGAGGATTCAAGCTCTTGTTCGGGGGAGACAGGTGAGGAAACAAGCTGCGGTGACACTGAGGTGTATGCAAGCCTTGGTTCGGGTTCAGGCCCGTGTTAGAGCTCGTCGTGTGAGGATGTCCATAGAGGGGCAAGCTGTGCAGAACATGCTTAATGAAAGGCGCAGTAAGCTTGAACTTTTGAAGCAAGCTGAGGTATCATCATAACTCACTCGTGCAAAAGCTTGTGTTTCTGTTTCGTTGGTGTGTGTACTGTCTAACAAAAAGTGCAGGAAGGATGGTGTGACAGCAGAGGAACTTTGGAAGATGTTAAAACAAAGATACAGATGAGGCAAGAAGGAGCTTTCAAAAGGGAAAGAGCAATTGCTTATTCTCTTGCTCAAAAGGTAACAAGTATCTTCTTAAAATCATGATAATAAGTATTTCAACTTGATTCACCTAAACAAGCAGTGACAAAGTTGAAACTATGCGCTTTCTTAGAAAGGTGTTTAAAATTGTGTATGTTTTGTTTTTATTCCAGCAATGCAGATCAACCTCAAGTTATAATTCACGAACTAATGGCTCTGTTTCCTCTCTGAGGAGCCATGAGATTAACAAAGCTAACTGGGGGTGGACTTGGTTGGAGCGTTGGATGGCAGCCAAGCCTTGGGAGAGTAGATTGATGGAACAATCTCAGGCAGAAGGTTTGTTAGATAAAACCCCACTTCCAAAGAAGTTTGAGGAATCCTATGTGAACTCTAATTCCAAACCATGTTTGGTCAAAGTCAAGAAGAACAACATGACAACAAGGGTTTCTGCTAGGCCTCCCCTTGTTGGGCAAGCTACTCGTTCATCCTCAAGTCCAAGTTCTGAGTTTCGATATGATGAGAGTTCTGCATCATCTTCCATTTGTACATCTACAACACCAATGTCTGGGAACACTTGTGACAGGACTGATGACAGCAATGGTAATGCTGTGGCTAGGCCTAATTACATGAACCTGACTCAGTCCACAAAGGCAAAGCTAAAGACAAGTAGTAATCATGTGTATAATAGAGCTCAAAGGCAACAGTCCATGGATGAGTTTCAATTTCTCAAGAGGGTACCGGTTTTCTCCAATGGAGATTCCAAAAGCACTGCAGGTTCTGACCCTTCAATCAACCTTTCTAGGCCACTTCACTTGGACAAGAGCTCGGTGAGGCCACGGTGAAAGGGAAATGGC
>Ga0099823_1009280_pt1 | contig 9985 bp, 3 predicted proteins | sample CowpearedBW_FD_76831 | JGI IMG/M metagenome (GOLD analysis project Ga0099823, IMG submission 76831) | Root nodule microbial communities of legume samples collected from California, USA - Cow pea red BW | ecosystem: Host-associated > Plants > Roots > Nodule | place: USA: California | collected...
CCAGTTGAAAATTTCGGGTATTACCCATACCCATACCCATACCTAGTCAAAGCGGGGATTCCCCGTCAAAACGGGGACGGGTTCGGGTGATACCCACGGACACGGGTTTATTTGCCATCTCTAGTTACTAACATTAGCTCTACCAAACATATTTATACATAAATTTGTATTTAAATTGGCTGCTAATGAACAAGTTTAGAGATAATTTTTTTTGATAACTAAAATCGTTGTAGTTAATAATAGTAATCAATTTAGAGATAAGTTCACTAGAGTGACTAATTTAGAGACTACTTTAAAAACTATTTTAGTTATTAATAATTTTTAGTTTATAAATTAGTAGCTAAGTGAGTTACATATTGACTAATTATTTTTCATCCTTAAAATTTGGTTATCGATCAGAGATTTTTTTGTAGTGATGATTAATGAACATATTTTGATGTTTATGAGAAGATTCAACGTCAAATGATGAATTAATCATTATAATGTGATACACCTATTTAAAAATTTTGGGTTAAGTATGTTTTGAGTTCCTGAACTTTGATCCAAAATTGAAATTCGTGCATCTCTGAAACTTCGATATATTTTGGTCCCTAAAATTTAAAAATGAATGAATATAGTCCTTTTAATCCAATTATGTTAACTTTTTTATGTGTCGCACGCATTTCATGTTAGTATTAGAGTTGTTTACACTGTTTGACATATTTCCGATTCAATATCTATTAAGAAATGCATTCAGCACATAAAAGAAGTTAACGTAATTGAGTTAAAAGAATTATATTCATTAATTTTTAAAGTTTAGGGCCAAAATGTATTGAAGTTTAGAAACTAAAAACATATTTAACTCAATAACTTTCTTAATTTAAACAAAATAATCGTTTAATGATAGATATTTGGACAATATATTCAATGCCAAGAAACTATAAATAAATCTATATATGATATTACGAAACAATTTCTAATGTAAGTTTTTCTTAACATGTTCAATTTTCTTATTTATATTATGTAATTCAAACTCATACTTAAATTTCTACTATTAAGCTCATAGATGTTTTACGATAATCTAAATTATGTTTTTCCTCTATGAACGATGAGGTTGAGGAGTACATTTGGTTCATAACAAGAGTTTTAATTGTGTTGATTAGATGAATTATTATGAATGAATAAAAAAGTTCCACGATAAACCCTATAATCACATTTACCCAATAGTGAATTTTGAATTCATCTGTTAACTGTAATTTATTTATTTACTAGTAGTTTGGTTTGGTGGGTAGGGTTTTTTATTCTTGTACTTAATTAGCTAGAAAATTAAAAGCATTATGTTTGAGTGCAAGACAAAGGTAATGTAGAAAAAATTAGCATTTATTGTATGATTATATATATTGTTCTTAAATATTAATAGTTTTTATTGTCTTTTATAATTAGTTCAAACAAGATAGTCTCGCTTAATTGACATCTTGATAATCTAAGTTAGTTCAATTAATAAATATAATGATGATAATATAAGTTAGTTCAATTATTAAATATAATGATGATGTGATATTATATTGTACTGATTTAGATGGCTATATATTGTATACAATATTATGATATATTCAATTAAAGCAATAAATAATTTTTAATTGGTGACCATATGTATTTTCCTATGTTTAATAAATATTATTTTATTTTTATTAAGGATCTAGTTCATGTAAAGTAATATATTATGTGATTCTCTTGTAGATCAACATTTTACGTTGAGTAAAAAGTTTTATATTTAATTAAACATGTTTAATATGATTTTTTTTTCCATAATTTATCTATTTATTTCTCTCTATTTTATATTCGTTTGCACTAATTAAACTAATATAAGTAGGTAAAAATAATAACAAATAAAATTTACTAATTAAATAAACATGTATTAAAGGACATTCAATTATACTGTACTATTTACAATAAATGGTTTTTATTTACAATATTTTTTTTACAATTAAACTTATTATTTACAATAACTTGAAAATTGTTGTAATTGTTGTAATAAAAAAAACAGGTTAAATTTTAATATGTGTATTTTTTTCAAGCCTTATAGTTTTGGGTTTATTTTATTTTATATCTTTACTGTTCATATATTTTAAAAAGTTGTAATTTTTATCCAACCCATGATTTGTTTAAGTTTCATATATATATATATTTTTAATTTTCATACAGTTGAAATTATATCTACCATATTATTCAAATTGTCAACATAACATAAATAAATAGTTTAATTAATTAAAATGTCAGAATAAAAAACACATGTAATATTTAAAACTGCTTCAAATTACACAATTTGAAAAATATATGAAATCTAAATTCACCGAAAAAATAAGGTACCAAATTGCTGTTCAAAATGAAATAAAAAAAATCAGTTATCATTACTGTAAAATTTTATTCTCAGAAAATCTGAATAAGAGTAACTAATAAATTAACTATTTTGGACCCAAAAAAAAATGGAGAAAATGAGTAGCATGCAGTAGAAAGAAATGATAAAAGATGGTTGAAAAAGTGTTGTTGGTGTGAAGAGGAAATATGAATGTAGAAGTACAGAGTTTGCAGATAGGGTTTTGACATATAGTGTGGTATGACAGTGCACAAACCCTAACTCTGCAACCATTTTGCAGTGACTGTGACTTCTCACCATGGATTCTACCTTCCATAGCTTGGTCCATACTCTACTACTCTACTTTCTCCCTATAACTACTACAACAACATCTACTTTATATATCACATAATATACACATTTATTGATTTCATTACTCTTCCATGTAATACATATAACTATAAACTTTATAATCTAATAAATATTATACTCTAATCGACTATGATCTTATCCGACCCAAATCCGTCCAACAATCATTGTTTTCAAAATATTGTCCACTTTATAATGTGAAATTTCGTCACAGTTTTGTCTTTAAAAAACATTTAAGAAAGTGAAAAAAAAATTAAATTATGCTTGGTGTTCGGGACTTATTGGATGTATCGAAACGACTTCTTCATTCAATCTTACTACACATATACACTAACACAAAAAGTGCTTATAACATATATTATTTTTTGTTTTTGACGTCTATAAAAATACCGAAGTCATATATGGTTACGTTAAAATTAACGTCTGAAAGAAAAACTGACGTTAGGTAACGTCGAAAAATAAGAGCCCGACGTCCCTTTACGTCAGTTCGATCCTCACCCAACGTTCAACTCGCACCAACAGAAGGGAAAAAAATTGCTGAAATTGACGTTTGTCCTTGCACTGACAGACGTCAAAGGACTTGAAATATTGTTTGTTTTGGAGTTTTAAAATTGTCATGTTTTTATTTAAAAAAAATTGGAAAAACAAATTATACTTAACTTTGGCTATTAAACATATGAAATTATTAGACATATCAAATTATTAACAACAAGGTATAAATAAGTTGATAATAATTTTACATTCCATAGACAAGAAAAAGAAAACATATTACAAGGTTTAAGTATATTCTTAATTCCTACAATTTTTCATGGTTCTTATTTTCGTTTTCTAGGAAAAGTTATTTAACTTTTTCAAACTTGGTAATTTTCAATTAATATTACACTATTCTAAATTAAAAAATTTTGTTTTGATTTAGAAACCAAAAACCCATCTCGAATTTGAAAGGTGCAAAATAAAAGTGGTTTGAATTTTGAAGAAAAATAATAGTTGATGGGTAGTAGTAGGTGGAAGATATATGGTACACAAGGTGCATTTAATTGGAGATGATACATAAGAAATAATGATAAAAAAAAAAGAAAAGAAAATTAAGTATTAATTGATGGAGAAAAATGAAGAAAGAGAAAAAAATGGTGGAAAGAAGAAGAAGAAGAAGATGATGAGAAGGAATCCAATGTATGAAAGAAAGAGAGTAGAAGAGACACATACACATGGGTTTCTAAGGAATCCTAAGCATATCAAATATTCTAAATTTGGAACCCAACACCAACGTAATAGCATAGTGATGACGTGTCACTATTTTTTTTTTTCCTTGTCAAAGATGCTATCTTCTCTATCTAACAATATCGATATACATCTTTAATCATTTATAAAAATTGAATTGGGATTTTATGATAGTTTTTCTATGCGTTGTTTCTCGATAGTATCTTTATAAATAATATATTGATTATCAATAATTTTAACGTTTTAAAATATATTAAAAAAAAATTTAAAAGAAAAATTTAAAATATTAATATAATATATTTTAAAGTTTAACAGATAATAACATAAAAAAAATAATAAAAAATCTAGACTAAAAAAATTCAAAAATGAATAATGCTTTCATGTTTTTATTTTCAAATTAATTACCTTCCATTCATGTTATTTATTATAGAAACATTACAAAAAAAATAGCATTCATGTAAAAAATTATGTAGGTTTAGATCAATCTGGCGTTATAAAAGTTAAACACAAAAACACTTTCAATTAAACAACGAATTTTAGTGTCCAAGCTTTAATATAAAATTAAAATTTATCTTTTGTCTCAAGTTTTGAGTCTGGTCTTTAAATTTTTAAAAAGTAAATAAATATAGTTATTTTATTATTTACAAAAATAAAAATATTATATTTTTTTTTTTTCAAATTTTCCATTTCTATTATTTTAGAAACATTAAAAAATACCATTCATATAAAAAAGAGATTGGGATCAAACTCACGTTATAAAATTTAAACACAAAACACTTTCGGTTAAACAATAATTAAATATGTTTTTAGTTTTTAAGGTAAAATTAAAATTTATTTTTGTCTTAAATTTAGAGTTGATATTTAAATTTTAAAAATAAATAAATATAATTATTTTAATCTGTGTTAAAATTTTAAAATATTAAATAATATTTTTAAGTATTTTATGCTATTTAATACGCTCTAAATCAAATATTAATTTAGAATACTTTTTGACATATAAAATTATATCAATTTATTTTTAAAATTTAAAGAATAAAGTATATAAAAGATAACAAATTTAAATTTCACTAAGAAAAATTAAGATACTTCAATCATATTAAACCTATTAAACAAATTTATCTTTATGCCTCAAACCTGCACTTATTTAGAAATTGTGTTAACTTCCAGAAATACGAGTTTTACAGGTTTATTATACTCTCATAAACATATTATTATTTGAAATAAATATTTGATAACATTAAATTTTTATTACAAAAAATATTTTCTTAAATATCTTTTTTTTTTATTGCCATATAAATATCTTACCACCAAGATGATATAATTTTTACTTTTGTTTTCTTGTTTCTCTTCTTTCAATTAATAAAGTAAGTTAATTAGTAATTTAAAGATAACAAAATAGGAATAATAATCAAATTATTTAGTTAGTAAAAAAAATAAAAATATATAGGGGTTAAATATGCTTTTATCCCTCAAGGTTTAGTTAAATTTGAAATTAATCATTCTTTAAAATTTTTAACCAATTTAGTCTTTCATCCTTAAAAATGCGTGAAATTAGTTATTCTAACCAAATTTTGTGTTTATCTGACGTTTCAAACGCACTTCATGATGATATTTAAATTGTTTACATCATTTCATAAAATTTCATTTTAATATTAACTCAAATATTATTATAAAATTCGCTTAAAATATTAAATAAATTTAACAAAATTTAATAAATAAAAATTAAATCAACTTATTTTTAAAAATAAATAACTAAATTAGAATAAAATTTCGAAAACTAACTTCAAAATTTCGTAAAAAACATATTTAAGCATGTGATGACGCGATTTATCTTAGAAGTACGTCTCATACAATATTTGATTATTTTATTATTACTTCTTTTGTGATGACGCGGTTTGAGTCACATCCTGCCCGAACTGCCCGTGAAAATTTGAAGCAAAGCGAGTTGGCGCCAAAACGGTGAAGACAGACAGAAACGATGTTTGTAGCCCGCGAAATGCGGGCTGTGGCGGCTGCTCTGTCCCACAACAACAAATTTGGGTTTGTTTATTTACATAAATGCCCCTTGTCCTTTCGCATTCGGGTCCTACGTTCTACGCATCTCAGCATCAATGCTCAATTTTTAAATCCTTCCATTTTAGTGTCAGACTAATTTAATTTAGACATAAATGTGTCATAAAAATCTGTATTTTATTTTAAAATTAAATTATAAATTATTTTATTTTTCAATTTTGTGAAAGTTATATAAATAAGTTTTTTTAACAGATAGTGTGTGAAGTATCTTTCGTGTAATAAATAAAGTTTTGAAATAAATTGTAACATGTTCCGTTAAATTTAATAGTTTTGTATAGTTTAGGAATTAAGATTACGAAAGGTTTAGATATATTTTCTTTTCAAAATTTCTTAAATGTTTCTTAAAGATGGAATTATTAAAAAAAGTTTAGACTTTAAAAGAGATATATCATGATGATTGATCCAATTATTTTAATAAATTGAATTTTTGAAAGATAATACAATATTCGGATATGCCTCGTTGAGTCATGATTTACATAAAGTATTCCCATTTTTGACTTGTTGAATCATGATTTACATATCTTTCAAACTTTTTAGAACAAAATAATGTATAATTTAAAATAGGTTTAAATATGTTTTTATTCTTTAACTTTTAATTAATTTTAAAATTAGTCAATTTTAAAATTTTTGATCAATTTAGTCTTTCATATTTCAAAATACGTAAATTTAGTTATTAAATAAGTTTATTTGATATGAGCATTTCATAATAGTATTTGACTTAACAAGTAAAAATATGTCAAATAGTATAAATAACTCAAATACAATCATGAAATGCGTACAAAAATTAAATAAACCTAACAAAATTTGATTAAAATCACTAAATCTACATATTTTGAAAGATGAAGAACTAAATTAATATAAAGTTTTGAAATAGACTAATTTCAAAATTCAATGTAAGTTAAGGGACCAAAACCATATTTAATCTTTTAAATAAAACATAATTTGTTATGGTAATTTGAAATTCCAAAATATATTTAAACTTTTTCAATTTATAGAAGAAATAAAGCTTAAATGTTTAAAAAATGGTTAATTTGTGATTTTTTTTTTGTTTTAATCTGCATCATGATTTTGATATTTTGTACAATTAATCATGCAGTTTTGAAAAATTCAGAATTTGAGATGGATTTGATCTCTTGGAAAAATTAATGAGAGTGGTCTGAAAATGGTATTTGGCAGAAAAAGTATCTGTGGTGTGGGAAAGGAAAGTTGTGAATATTGAATTTGATTGTTAAAGGATTATTAATTAATTAATTAATAATGAAAATAGGTGTGGCAGAGGGAGAAGTAGAGGGCAATGATAGTATATAATGAGAGTGTAGTGGAGTATGAGGACCTACCTACACTGATCTCATCATTCTTATATGCTTTGTCCCTCACTCCCATGTAATATAATAGGTAGGTTTCATTCTTCTACAATCATAATAATTTTTTTTTTAATTTGATTCATAATTTCAAAAGTTTAAGTTTGTTTATTTATTTAAGTATTAGATATGTTTTTAGCATTTATTTTTTAGTAAAAATTAAAATTAATTTTTCTTAGAAATCTTGAATAAATCTAGTCTTCCAATTCAATAGATGTGTAAATTTAATCATTTTAACCAAATTTTATAAGTTTATTTGACGTTTTAAATCCAATTTATTATAGTATTTTAGTTTAATTAGACAATTTGACACATGTTCCTTTCAATGTTAGTTAAAAATGCATATGAAATGTCAAATAAACTTTAAAGAACTAAATTCAAACACATCTAAAGATAAGGGACTGTGTTTGGTTTCACGTCCGATTGACGTGTAATTGTTATTTTAATATAAAATCATGTTATGTTTGGTTTTAAAATTGACTTTAAACTAAAAAAATGACATCCAAAGAGAAGCTAATATTATTAGTTTTTTCTCCGGATAACCGATTTTTTCAAAATTACTTTTTCAACGCCGTCCCAAACACACTTTAAATTAATTTGAAATTTTCAAAAATAACTAATTCTAATTTTTACTAAAAATTAAAGAAGCAAAAATATATTTAACCTTTTATTTAATTCCAAATCGATTACTTCCTCTCTCATGTTTTTTTATATATGTCAAGAAAATAATATAATAGTTATTTTTCTTTCCACTATTCTTTATTACATTATATTAAATATTTATTTTTATCTAAACTTAAAAACGAAATTAATTAAAATTTGTTTTTATAACAAATTTTGTATATAATTTAGTTTCAAATATTAAAAACGGATGATTGTAGTTATTTTAATTTAATAACGTTAATTTTTTTATGTGCAAGTAATGTTTTAGATTAATTTTTAAAGTGATCATGTCAAATAATATAAACAATTCAATCATTAACTTAAAATATCATTTGACATATTAAAATAAAAGTAATACAGTTAAGTTATATTTTAAAGTTATAAAATTATTGTATAAAATATATTTATCGCTATTATATTATACTTTTTAGTTTTAAAGAAAAATGTTGATTTCTCAAGTTTATTTTGATTGACCCACGTATGAGAGGAGTAATTCGTGTAATGCACAAAGGAGAACTTAACGGAGACATGAGAAAAAAACAAGAAAAGCTAAATTGATTTGTGTATTTTGACCATAATACTTATGAATCTGGTTTCTTGCTCTTGTTTTTCTGTGACAAATCTAACAATATTTTTTGGTCCATTTTATTTAATACCTTATGAAAATATTTACATGTATCAATTTTAAAAGAGGAGTTGAATATAGTTTTAAGTTTTTTTTTTTCATTTTAGAAACTAAGTCGTGAATTAAATAAAGTCTAATGAAAAAAATTAACATCAATTTTAGTTTAGTTAATCTCAACTTTTAACTAAGTTGACATCCTTTTTAAGAACTCCTGAAGAGTTATGTTAACTAACAAATAATTATACTAATCACTTATAGTTTTAGTGACTACGTAAATCATTAACGGTTTTTTAAGTATGTTTAATTATCACTTATGTCATGGCTACAAATAAAAGAAGTTTTATTGCAAAACTAAAATATTTTAAGCATTAAATATGTTGTTGGTCTTTTAACAAATTTTAGAATTAGTTTATTTTAAAATTTGTGACCAAATTAGTCTCTCATATTTTGAAATACTTGAATTTAATCATTTTAATCAAATTTTGTTAAGTTTATTTGACATTTTAAACGCGTTTCACAATATTATTTGACTTAGCATTAAAGTAAAAATGTGTCAAACAATATAAACAATTCAAATACAATTCTAAAATGCGTACTAAACATCAAATAAACCAAACAAAATTTGATTAAAAGGATAAAATTCACATATTTCAGAAGATGAAAGACTAAATTGGTCCATAATTTCAAAACTAATTTCAAAATTTATTGAAAATTAAGGAACCAAAAATATATTTAACCCGTGTTTTAAATATATTTTATCTTCCGGTGTTTTTGCCTTTGCATAGTATTTTCAATATATTATTCATGTTTTATGTAATATTTTTATAAGTTGATAAGTAATTTTTGTATGCTTGCTAACATATTATTCCATACGAACCTTTAAGTATATGAAAATGTTGGGCCTTATTAATGGGCCTGGTTACTCTCACAAACACTATCTCAAAAAGAGGGGGTGAACTTAGTTATACTCTTCTATTTTATCATTTATCTTATATTTACTTATACTTTGTTACATTCCAAACTTGTGAGTTATACTTTTCTAAGAGCTTAGAAAACCATTTGGGAGAAAAAAGAAGAACAATGCATACACTCAACTAATTATCTCACTAAAAATAAGAAATATTAAGCTTATTATAAAGTTTTTTTATAATTAAAATAAAGTTTCTTCAACTCTTAAAGAAAAACAGAGGAAATGTCTGTAATTTGTTTTTTTTTTTTTTTTAAATACGATGTTTAAAGTTTTCACATGTTTCCATCTTCAATTTTTTTATTATTTTATTTCAATAAATATAACATCACAATTTTTTTAAATAATGTGGATAATATCATAATATAGTC
>Ga0099823_1009284_pt1 | contig 9983 bp, 10 predicted proteins | sample CowpearedBW_FD_76831 | JGI IMG/M metagenome (GOLD analysis project Ga0099823, IMG submission 76831) | Root nodule microbial communities of legume samples collected from California, USA - Cow pea red BW | ecosystem: Host-associated > Plants > Roots > Nodule | place: USA: California | collected...
TGGGAAAGATGATTGCCTTGTTTTTCCAAATTTGAATGAACTCATCTCTTCGTTCTTCATTAGAGATCCAACCTTCAATGGATGCAGATCGGGTAGAAGGTTGAGTTGGACGCGGAGCAGTTCATCTACGGGTAGGAATCTTTCTGCGAGATGATTCTGCCATGGTACTGATTTTTGAGAGTGAGAGATACACTCAATGGGTCTTTTAGAGTTTCAAAAAAGAGGGCAAATGAGGAGAAACTTACTTTTCTGCGTGAATAGTTAAAATTAGGGACCACAATTTATAGAGAGAAGGCAGCCAACGGTTATAATGAGAGAACCAAAGCAAATCTAGCCGCTACAACGGCTAGTTTTTGAAAAAATTTCACCCAACGTCGCGCAATAATCGATTATCCTGAGGGATAATCGAGATAATTGATTATTGCTTCATGATATGAATTCCAAAAATGATTTTTATGAGCAGATAATCGATTATTGAAAGTAATAATCGATTATTGCAGAATGACTTTCAGTAATTTAGACAAGGTCATGATAATCGATTATCATACTTGATAATTGATTATTCCAGGAGTTTGGAACTTAGTTAGGGAGAAGATAATCGATTATCTTGAGTGATAATTGATTATTGAGCGTTGATTTACAAAAATTTGGAAAATTGAAGTTTAATGCTCTTTCAAGAGACTTCTAGTATTCTTAAATCTCTCCTAAGCTCATAAAACCTGTCTTTGGCTAAAGGTTTTGTAAAAATATCCACCAATTGATGTTTGGTGTCTACTATTCTATCACACAATTTCCTTTATTGATGTGATCCTTTAAGAAGTGGTGTCTAGCATTATGGGATTCTTAGTTAAGTTTATGGCACTCGTATTGTCACACTTTAGAAGTATATGATTTAGATAGATACTGTAATCCTCTAATTGTTGTTTCATCCAAAGAATTTGGGCACAACAATTGCCAGCAACAATGTATTTAGCCTCAGTGGTTGATAAAGCTACACAAGCTTGTTTCTTGGAGTTCCAAGAGACTAATGAACATCCTAAAAGATGACAAGTATCACTGGTACTCTTTCTATCAATTTTGCACCCACCATAATCAGCAACAGAATAACCTATTAAACTAGGGGAAGCTCCTAAAGGATACTACAGTCCAAAACACGCAATTCCTTTTAAGTATTTTAAAATTCCTTTAATAGCAGTAAGATGTGATTCTTTTGGATTGGCTTGAAATCGAGTACACACACATACAAATTGCATTATATCAGCCTACTTGCAGTAAGATATAACAAATAATCTATCATGCCTCTAAACATAGTCTGATTTACCTCTACTCCTGATTCATCTTTGTCTAAATAACAAGAGGTTCCCATAGGAGTACTTGCCTCCTTAGCAATATCCATTCCAAATTTCTTAAGTACTTCTTTACAATACTTAGACTGAGAGATGAAGGTTCCATTTTCCATTTGCCTAATTTGCAGACCCAAAAAGAATGTCAATTCCCCCATCATTGACATTTCAAAATCTCCCTGCATTATACTTGCGAAGCCCTTACATAGATAGTTACCAATAGATCCAAATATTATATCATCTACATAAATTTGAACTAGCAAAATATTTTCACCTACTCTTTTAATAAAAAATGTTAAATCAATTTTTCCTCTTTCAAAATCATTTTCTAATAAAAATGAACTTAAACGCTCATACCAAGATCTAGGTGCTTGCTTTAATCCATACAATGCCTTTTTTAATTTATAAATGTGATTTGGAAATTTATAATCTTCAAAACCAGGCGGTTGTTCAACATACACATCTTCTTTAATAAATCCATTTAAAAATGCACTTTTAACATCCATCTTATACAGTTTAAATTTCATTAAAGACGCATAAGCAAGAAGTAAACGTATAACTTCTAACCTTGCAACTAGAGCATATGTCTCACCATAGTTTATACCTTCTTCTTGTCTATATCCCTTTGCTACAAGTCTGGCTTTATTTTTAGCGATGTTTCCATCTTCGTCCAGCTTGTTTCTGAACACCCATTTTTTTCCTATGACTTGGTGTGAATCATCCATAGGAATGAGTTCCCAAACTTCATTCCTTTCAAATTGATTAAGCTCTTCTTGCATTGCAATGCACCATTGATCATCTTGAAGAGCTTTTTCTACATTTTTGGGTTCTATCTGTGAAACAAAAGCAACAATCATACAGAAATTTGACATATTTCTAGTAACTACTCCCTTTGACATATCTCCAATGATATTGTCTAGAGACAATCCTCTAGGTGATTTCCAGCTTTTGGCAAGATCTTCAGGTTCAGCCATTGGATTCTCATTTAGGAACATCTCATCAAGAGCTTCTTTAAGATATTCTTCATCTCCTGCATTTATTTTATTTGACACAAGAGGATTCTCCTCAAGGTCCACAATTTCATAAAAAACAACATGCATGGATTCTTCTACATTTAAGGCTCTTCTATTAAAAACTCTGTAGGGTTTACTAGTTAATGAATATCCTAAGAAAATAGCTTCATCTGCTTTAGAATCAAATTTACCCAAATTTTCTTTTCCATTGTTTAGGACAAAGCATTTGCATCCAAATATTTTTAAATGTGCTACATTAGGCTTTCTTCCTTTAAACAATTCATAAGGGGTGATTTTCAAGATTGGTCTAATAAGCATTCTATTTAGTACATAACAAGCCGTGCTCACAGCATCAGCCCAAAAATATTTAGGGACTTCACATTTGTTCAACATTGTGCGAGCTAGTTCCTCTAAGGATCTATTTTTCCTTTCTACAACTCCATTTTGTTGAGGAGTTCTAGGTGTAGAAAAATTATGCATAATCTCGTTTTCTTCACAAAATTTTTCAAACAATTCATTTTGAAATTCCCCACCATGATCACTTCTCAAAACTTTAATTTTCAAATCTTTTTCATTTTGAATTACTTTTGCAAATTTCTTAAAAACTTTAAAGGCCTCACTTTTTAGTGTGAGAAAGAAAGTCCAAGTATATCTTGAGTAATCATCAACAATAACAAGAGCATAGTAATTTCCCCCAAAGCTTTTTGTCCTTCAAAGACCAAACAAATCCATATGCAAAAGTTCTAAAGGCTTTGATGTAGAAATCACTTTCTTTTTAATGAAATGATGATTTTACTTGTTTTCCTTTTTGACATGCATCACATAGTTTATCTTTTTCAAACTTTATTTTTGGCAATCCAATTACTAATTCACTACAAGAAAATTCTTAATTATCTACGAAAAATTATCTAGGAAATTTTTTTCGTAGATAAATTAATTTTATCTAAGAAAAATTTGTCGTAGATAAAATTAAAGTTCGTAGATAACAAAAAAATAAGTTACATACGAAATTTTCGTAGATAAACATGGTGAACTTTAGTAGAAATTTTTCGTATGAATTCTTACCTACGAAAGCTGGCGTACAAAATAAATATCATGAAAAATAATATAAAACTTATTTTAAATATGGTTACCTACGAAAAATTTTGGTATGTAAAAATTGTATATTTTATAATTAAAAATTTATTGCTTTTTTAAGTTAGATTTTAACACTCGAAATGCAAGCGGGCCCTTCAACTTCAACTTCTAAGTTAGGCTTCACCGCAAAGGTTCTGCAACTTCCTTCGCTGCAACTTTAGAAATTAGTTTGTTTAATTGTTGCATATGAATATGAGCAGCTCATTTATGGCACAACCATGGATTTTCTTCTTTAACAACCAAACCAGTTATATCACTAGATGATGCATTATCAAGATCAATCAAGTAAATGTTATTGTGTCTCATACCTTTCAAGGCGACTTCCTTAGAGTCCTTATGATGAATAGTGCAGTAGTCACTCTCAAAGATTACTTTGAGTCCTTTATCACATAATTGGCTTATGCTAAAAAGATTATGCTTTAGTCCTTCCACAAATAGTACATCATTGATCTCCAATGTATTTCCTCTACCAACATTACCCGTTCCAAGTATTTTTCCCTTGTTGTTATCCTCATATGTAACAAAACCTTGTTCCTTTCTTTTAAAGTTCTTAAACTTCCTTTTGTCTCCAGTCATGCGCCTTGAACAACCATTGTCAAGATACCACATTGATTTCCTAAATTTAGAAGTCATCTGCAAAATAAGGAAACAATTCATTTAGGTCCCCAACAACTTGTTTGGGTCCTTGGGGTTAGAAGAAATCTACCTATGAACAGGCACCCAAAGATATTTCCCATTTGGAACACCAAAAATGTTTAATATTGCATTTATTTGAAGTATGACCCTTTTTCATGCAATAAAAACAAGTAGTAGTACATGCATATGCATTCATAGTATAAGAAGTTCCTTTTTCTACCCAAACCCTACGAATTCTTTTAGTTTTGTTTTTCTTATTATGATTATGAGCATGCTTGATCTTATTTGGATTTTTTTTAAGATCAAAATTTTCACAGTTTTTATTTTCCAAAGCATCTTCAAGATGTTTCTCCAAAATACATATATCAAACATGTAGCTTTTACAGGAAGCACATTCAACAGATTCTTTTTCTTTATTCTCTAATATTAAAATTTTATTTTTCAAAATTTCTTCTTCTTCAAGAGATTTTTCAAATTTACTTCAGATTTTAATTTTCTATGAGCAGTATCCAATTTACTAGATTTAATAAGTAATTGTTGAAATGCATCATAAAGATCATCATAGTCATTTTCATTGCAACTAGAACTTACCTCATTGTCAGAATCATCATGATTAGCCATCAAACAAAGATTTGCTTCTTCATTATCAGAATCACTGGAATTTGATGTGCTTGAGGCATTATCTTCCCATGCTTTGTATGCCTTCTTAAAGAATTTTATGCCCTTCTTTTCTTCACTTTTCTTTGAATTGGGCAATCAGCCTTGACATGTCTAGACTCTCCACATCCGTAGCACTTGAAATTTGAGGATGATCCTTGATTCTCCTTCTTGTTGTTCCTAAATTGACTTTTACCTTTGGCCTTAATGAATTTTTTAAACTTCATGATCATCAGACTCAGATTCTCATCATCATCAAAGTCTTCTTCCTGTTTTTGCTTTTTGCCTTTGACAACTTCAGTTTTAAATGCAATATTCTTCTTTCTTCCAACATCTTCTTCATTTAATCTACCCAGTTCAAGCAGATGCTCCCTAAGCTTTCCAAATAGGGTCGTCATCGTCATTGTTGCAAGATTTTGTGACTCCGTGATGGCCGTCACCTTCGGCTGCCAAGTCATGTTCAAGGATTTAAGAATTTTTATATTTAACTCATCAGTGTCAAAAGTTTTACCTAGACCTGTGAGATGATTGATGATGTGTGTGAATCGTTTGTACACATCGTAGATAGTTTCTCCCTATTGCATCCGAAACATTTCGTATTCTTGGATTAAGGAGTTCTTGCATGCCCTTTTTACGTCATTTGTACCTTCATGAGTCACACGCAAAATTTCCCACATATCTCGTGCACTGGTGCAGACAAGCTGAGATCCTGTAAAACACATCAAGGGTTAAAGCAGATGAAATTATATTTCTAGCCATTACATCGTACTAAGCTCGTCTATTTTTGTCTGTAGTCCATTGCGAGAATGGCATTGGTTCCTGCACATCATTTACAACATTAATAGGCATAAATGGTCCATTTAACACTGCATCCCAAATACATCTATCAACAGATTCCAGAAAAATTTGCATCCTAACTTTCTAGAAAGGATAATTTTCACCAGTAAAAAGAGGAGGTTTGTTGATAGACGCACCCCCTCAGCAAAAGTTTGATTTTTTCCAACCATTTTCAAAAAATTTGAATAACTATCAAAGCAAGCTCTGATACCAATTGTTGGTATCGCGCAGCAGAATGTTTTAGCGTTTGGACAAAAACCAAGAGGGGGGTGAATTGATTTTAAGTAATAAACTTATACTTTAAAATTTTTCCCAAATTTTACCGATTAAGTTAAATATCAATAGTAGATAAAATAAAGAGATAAAGAAGAGGAAATGACACGGATATTTTTATTGGTTCAGATCAAAAGATCCTACGTCCAGTTTTTAATCTCTTCAAATAAAGAGATTAACTCAATCACTAACAAATATCATATTACAATCAGATAACACAAGATTAAGAAAAGAAAACACCTCTCTTGAACACACAAGAGATGAACACCTTTCTCTAAATCACACAAAGAACCTTGACCTTAGCTTTCCTAGCAACAGCAACATCACTCATCTCCTAGAAAACCTCTCAGGAAAAGTTATCGCTCTACCCACACTAGGTTTTTCAAAGCTTCTTTTGAGAACACTCAGAGAACTCTCTTTGCAGTCACAACACTAGCACTCTAGCTTCTCAAAATGGTATTTTCGAAGTTGAACTGGAGTTCCTTAAATAGGGCTTTCGAAAATTAGGTTAAAAACTGAAAAGTCATGTTCCAACTACCAAGGATAATCGATTATCACTAAGGATAATCGATTCCAGTAGGTTTTCTGAAAAACAAATTTTGAACAGGATAATCAATTATTTCAGGAGATAATCGATTATTCTAGTAGGTTTTCGAAAAATAAAAGTTTTGCATAGATAATCGATTATCATTAGTGATAATCGATTATCACTGTAGTTTTTCCAAAATTAAGAAACCTTATAGAGACGAATGTTATGTTGCTGATTCTAAGTTTTAATTAAACCATTCTTGAACACACTTAATTTATTTTACAAGATAAGATTTAAACATTTAAACATTTTGTCTTCATTCTTGCTTGATCATCATTCAAAATCATTGGGCTTCCTTCTTTTTGCCAACATCATCAAGTGTAATAACCCATATGAAACACCATGCGATACTACAATGACAACAACAAAAAAACAAAAACTACTTTCTAATTTGTGAAAGGCATGTATCAAACTACCAACACCACCACACCGAAGAGGAATTTATGCACATCCATAGCACACTAGAAAGATATCACAGAAGCTTGGAACAACCACTCAGAAACCTAAGAACAACCAAGGTTAGCCTCCCTCTAGAACTCCAACACTAAGAAAATTCTCGACGATAACTTCTTACTCTAGCCTTCTTCCTACGAAGCTGCTCTATGGTCAGAAAAATTCTTGAATTTGTACCTCCTTTACCCTCACCTTTTTCATTCATTTAGTAACCTAATTATCCCCTCCTCTATTCTTTTTAATTAGTTTCCTTATAAAAAACGAAATTACACTCCTTAAAAAAATAAGTTTTTGTCCACTTATTCTATTTTTAATTTTCATCAAATAATAAAATGAAATTAAAATAAAATTAATTAATTAATTAATCCCTTCTTGTCTAATTAAACATCTTGTCTGCTTCCATACTCATTAAACCTACCTCCAACTCTTCATCTACACAAAAAAACCACTAAAGCTAAAAATATTAAAATATTATAGTTTTGCACTAGCCAAGATTAGAATCCATTATCACTCAATTCCAAACCAACACTCCAAACTATATCAAGTATCCATTTTTCTTATTAAGCATACACACAATAAGCATCACAAACATGGACAAGAGGCACATATAACATTAATTAAAAAAAAATAAATGAAAACAAAGCAACTGCACCCAAGACCTCCCAAGCCCAACAAAGAGCTCTAACCAACTATGTAATACGTTAATTTGGGGATTATTTTCTTGGTTAAGGATATATTATATATATAAATATCTTCTATAATTGTTATTGTGGTGTGGGCTTTATATATGTGTGTGTGTGTGTGCGAATTTAGCTTTTGTATATATATGTAAGAAAGTTTTAGCTTTCGTTAAATTGCAGTAGTACTATGTTAAGTTTTGTTGGCATAACATAATTAAATTATGGCTTAATTAATATTTTGGTCCCCTAATTTGTTAATTTGGTTCATTTTGGTCCCTTTATTACTTTTTGGTTCAATTTAAAAAGGTTCAATTTGGTCTATGCCGTTAAGTTGACTTTAACACCGTCTCTATACATGCCACGTGTAATTTTGTTGAATTTTAAATTTTTTTTAAGTTTTTTTTTGGAATTTTTTTGAATTTTTTTTAAAAAATAAACTGCCATGCCTCACTTTATGATTGTGACATGTGTCAATTTGAGATTTTTTATTTGTTTTTTATTTTTTATTTTAAAAAAATATACTGTCATGTGACAGGCCACGATTGTGCCACGTATCAAGCTAACATTCATTGTTTTCAATTTAGTCCCTTTATTTGTAAATTTGATTCAATTTTAGGCCCCCAATTTTTTAAAATGATTGAATTTTGTCCTCTTCAATTTGAGACCAAATTAATAATTAAGCTTAATTACAACTTATATATTCATGTTAAAATATTTTTTTATCATTTATACATCAAATCACTCATTAAATACTCATGTTATTTTATTAAAAATTAGTTTAACATATATATATATATATATATATATATACATATATAAGTTATAATTAAGCTTAATTACTAATTTGGTTTCAATTTATAGAGGATAAAATTGAATCACTTTAAAAAATTGAATCAAAATTGTAAATAGAGGGACTAAATTGAAAACAACCAATGTTAGCTTGACACGTGGCACAATCGAAACCTACCACCTGACAGTATTTTTTTTAAATAAAAAATTCTCAAATTGACACGTGTCACAAATATAAAGTGACATGTGATAGTTTATTTAAAAAAAAAATCAAAAAAAATAAGAAGATGGTGTTAATGTCAACTTAACAATAGGGACCAAATTAAACTTTTTAAAAGAATTAGAAGACCAAATTGAACCAAAAAAATAATAAAGGGACTAAAATAAACCAAATCAACAAATTAGGGACCAAAATATTAATTAAGTCTTAAATTATCTATGACAATTGGATGTATTTTCAAGGATTTACAATTAAGATTTGGTTTTGGCGGAAGCTAGCCTTGTGGGATCACTACAAAAATATGTTATTATAATCGGGGTTTATTGCTTGAGGTTGTAATAACCTTCAATAAATATATACATACTTGAGGTTTTATAAACCCTCGTTATGTAAGAGGGGTTCTTAAAAAAACCAGATAAAATTTTATAGTTTTTTAAAATTTTAATTTGGTTAGGGTCAGGAAACTATTTTGCTTTGAAAGAAGGTGTTGCTGACTCGATTCTGAAACTCTATCGTCCAACAGGAAAAGAGTAAAGTGTCACTCACAAGAAGAAGAAGCAGAAGGTAAACTCTATACCTGCCATTCCATCGTTTTCGTCTCTTTTGATTTATTTTCATTTTTGACTCGGTGAATTTTGATTTATCTTCCTTTCTCTGATTTCATCTCTTTCGATTTCAATTTCAATTTCATCTATTTGCTTCATCGTTCGTGCCGTAGGAGTTGTGGCTCATGCCCTTGGAGGAAGATATTCTCTCTTTCAATTTCATCGTTCTCTCTTATATCAAGTAAAATCCTGCTTTCAATTTCTCCGTTCTTCCCATTTTGTCTCCATGTTTTCATTTTCGTCTCAGTTCAACTTCGTCTATCTGATTTTTGCATGCCTACCCTGTTCTCACTACAAACAAGTTCATGTTCATTTATTTATCTCTTGATTTTTCCCTAACTTTGCTTAACAATCAATCTCCCTTTTCGTCGGATCCCTTTTTTTGTCGAGCCATCATCGACTCCACCGTGATCTTACCTCACGCCGGACCTTCGTCGACTCCATCGCAGGTTTGATTTGGTTTATGTTTTTTTTTTCGTTTTGCTCAACTCTTTCAACATAATGCATAACAGAAATATATTGCACTTTGGAAATCAGCACTCATTTGCATCCCAGAATAATGTTAAGACTACCTTTGGATGAAAAACTGAATAATATGTTTATGAATTTGAATATATTATTATGAATTTGGATGAACAAATGAAAATTATTACTTGAAGATACTTTTGAATTGTCCTAATTTTAACTAAATGTAAACTCTGTATTATCAGCTTTCTCATTATTAGTTTATCACCAAGATACAAATGCAAAA
>Ga0099823_1009290_pt1 | contig 9981 bp, 11 predicted proteins | sample CowpearedBW_FD_76831 | JGI IMG/M metagenome (GOLD analysis project Ga0099823, IMG submission 76831) | Root nodule microbial communities of legume samples collected from California, USA - Cow pea red BW | ecosystem: Host-associated > Plants > Roots > Nodule | place: USA: California | collected...
AAATATATATATATATATATATATATATATATATATATATTTTTACCCCATTTTTTGATTTGACAAGTACTGATCTACATGAATCAACTACAAGTTTTGAGACAAATCTTGCATGTTAGAAGTTATTTGGATTAAAAGTTATGTTGTTATTTCATTTTATTTTATGAAATTAGTCATTAAATATTATAATGTAAATTAATATTAAGTTAATGAACACTTTAGTATTTAAAATTAGTCACATTTAATTATGTTATATTGGGTTAAATGTTTGTCTATTGATTGAGAAGAAGGAACATTATCAACCTCAATAATTTTACACCATATCTTAGGAAAAAAAACTAAGGAACCAAAAGTTTAAATGATGAAAATGAATAACATCTTTAAGTGAAAGTGCTTAAAAGTTACATTATTTTTGTTCATGAGTGAGATATTTTCTTGCCATATGCCCTAATTTCCCCATTTCCTATCACACTCTCTGGGCTCAATAACCTTAATTGACCCATCAGAAAGTCCAATTGCAAATTGAGTAGCTTCATCAGGATGAGCTGCAACAACTATAGGATACACATTTTGCCTACAAAAGAAAAGGTTAATTAAGGATTAATTATTTTAGAGAATTTGTAAGAAAATCTCACATGAATTAATGTATTATCTCATATGATATAAGGAGATAATAATAAATTAATCAAGTGTTGGAAAACCTTATTATTGTATGTTGGTATGCTGATGAAGCCATCCAACATTTGACCTTGAGTGTGTTGCCATCAAATATTCCAATATTTCCATTAGTGAAAGCAGCATAAACTAGTTGGCTATTGCATGAATATGTTGCACATGATAAGGAACCGAACAACCACTCTTGTGGTACCCACTATAATCCAAACATCAACATGTTACTTACAATAAACATAAAATACTAAAATTAAAATTAAGGATTAAATATGTGTTTAGTCCGTAAATTTGGATCGAACTTAAAATTCATCCATGTTTCAAACTTTGATATATTTTTATTTTTAAATGTTTTAAGTTTAGAGATAAAAATGTATCAAAGAGACCTTAAAAAATTTTAATTTTATATTCAAATTTAGAAACTAAAATTATATTTAATCCTATGATTTCAATGGTTTGGAGAGAAAGAATGGAAAAAAAGTACATACCCTTTGAATCAATTCCATTCTAAAAGCATCATATATTGCAAGTTGAGTCTCATGACTCACCAACAAGCGTACTTGATCATTGTTGAATTGCACTTGAGTATCACCAACAAGTGCATTTCCAATGGGCATTTGGATTGATATTGATTTCTTCTTATGCCATGAGTCAATGTTCCAAAAACAAAGCTAGAAATAACATGCAAAAACAATTCCTTTTTATTGTGAACTTAAAAATTAGAAAAAGTTTTCAAAGAAATATATGAAATAGATTAAACAACATGCCTGAGCATCAGCACATGATGAAACCAATATATTGAGTCGAGCTGAAAAAGCTAAACCAGTGATATACTTATGATGACCTTTCAACTTAGATTTGACCTAAAGAAGAAAAAAAAAGGTAAAATTAATATGTATATATGTAATTCTAAAAAAAAAGGTTAATTTCTAGAAGAACACCTTTGAAGTAATTACCTCATTCACCCTAACATTATAAATGTGAATAGTGGAATCATTCATCCCAATTGCAACAATATTGTTATCTATAGGGTGGAACATAAGGAAGGTTGAAATAGGTGGAGGTGGCATGAAAGTTGTCATAACCTAAAACAACAAAAAAATTTCAAGTAGATAAAAATTATTAATAATGAAAAAGTATATTAACATATATGAGTTTTCATGTCACCTTAAAAGTCATCATGTTGAACAATGAAATTTTTCCTCCACATGCAGACATAACATAGGAATCATTATTTGAGAGTGCCATGCAGGGAAGTATTGCTTCAGAAGAGTTTGGGACATCGTTAATCATGTGAATGCCATTATTTGGTTGCCAAAGTTGTGGAACAACACTTGTTGTGGCCTTTTGAACAAACATAAGAAAAATTAGATCTTTATGTGAAAAAGAGTTAGCAAAAATAAAAACATCATATGTGTTGGGTTATGGATATTGTGGATCTATATGGTTACATGACATTAGTCTTACACATATAAAGTATTTGACATCACTTTTACATAAAAACCTTAAGACAATGGTGTTATGGATTTTTATTCTTATATAGTGTTTAACTTTATCTATTTTATTCAATGTGGGATTTTGACTCATACTTGGACTATTCTCAACCACAATAGAAACTCAAATATGTAAATGTGTATGTGTTGTGTATTTACAAAACACCTTGGTTTAAGGGTACAATTACCTTTCCATTTGGATTCAATTCATTGCGACTCCATTTCCACAACCTCTGAATCCCTTTTGAGCCAAGAGCAATGAGACTAACTCCAGAATTTGTGTAAATAAGGCGAACAACCTTAGTAAAAACAAGATTTTATGAACACAACTTTTTATATTAAACAAAAACATATTAATTTAAAGTCCTATGCATAGAAAGAAAAGTCGTAGGTAATACAAATTAAGAATACTACGTAGAAAACCAAAGGTTCCAAGAAATATACCTTGTTTGTAGGATCCACACTATCTGATAGAGTAATTGTTCGACACTGTATGGGGTCAATTATTTCTGATGTTTCCCAAACTTTAGACTTGTGAGATGCATAATCCAAACTTCCTTTACTTTCTATGCATCTAGGAACAAAATCAGACCCATTCTTGAATGAAAAAAAAAAAATACAAACATCAAGTTAGTGGAACACTTGCAATTTCTAATAGAGAATTAATAGATAATGTGAAAAGTGAACCTTTGTTCCAAGTGCAACTTTAAGTGTTTGATGAGATCTAAAGTATTTGATGCCCTCAGAATTAGAAAGGACTTTGAAACCAGCATCTGAAGTTGTAACAGCAAGCAAATTCCCTTCCTTGTTGAATCTCAAGTGAGGGAGATTCTGACACAAAGGAGTTAAAAACATCAAACAATGCTTCAAAACTTGCATCAAAAAATGGAAATTTTGCAAAGATTACTCACAGGAAGACCTCCTCCAGCATCTGTACTGAACAAAACATTGACATTATCCATATCCCAAAACTTGATCTGGTTATCTTCACCAGCAGCCAAAAAACGACCCTTTGTTGTGTCAAACTGCACAATTCCATTACATTTCTTTCTAAACCCAAAATATCTTCTTTTTGGTGCTCCTTCTCTTTCATTCCACTCGACTAGGAAACAGTTTCCATCTTTACTTGTCCCACAAGAGAACAATCTAACATAGGAAACAACAACAACCATAACTCATTACAAAATTTATGAGATATACATATGTTGTGTTATTTATTACTTATTTTCTTACCTATTTCCGACTGTACTATAGAGCATTCTGGTGCACCACTGTTCAGGAGCATCATAGTCCAATCGAGAGCCCATGTTGTCGTATAACCATGCCTTGATTTTCCCATCAGTAGAAGTTGAAAATATAAACTGCATGTATATATGACATGACATATGTTAGTTCCTAGAAAACTGGGTTTGAATTATATTCCACGAGCTTTGTTTTTTTCAATTCTTAATTTATCAGAGTACAAAAGTTCTATGTAATGATATTCTTTTAGGTTTCATATACTTAGTTTGAAAATTTAGATGATAACTATATTTATTTTAGGTTCAATTAGTCCCATGGTATCCATTTTCGTTCAGATGTGTCAGTTTGGTATCCGTTTTTAAAAATGTGTCAATCTAGTCCCAACTTTTGAGAAAGTGTCTTAATCAGGTCCCTTTCAGACAAAAGTTATTAAAGCCGTTAACTTAATTCATGACTTTTACCACTAAATTTTGATATAAATATCAATACTTAATTTTGTAAGTCATTTTAAATATCAATACCGTTAAGGGTGTTAATAATTTTTGGCTTAAAAGGACCTAATTGATACATCTTTTCAAAAGTTTGGATTTAATTGACACCTTTTTAGAAACGGGTACCTGCTGACACATCTAAATCAAAATGGTACCATCCGATTAATTAAACTTTTTTTTATCAACTTATAACAAGAAAAAAACATTAATTGTAGTTTAGGGTGATACCTCAAGATCAATAAGAGAAATGTGAGAGAGGGACTTTAGGATTTTTACCTGAATATTTTCCTTTTGATGAGGACAGATAGAATAAACAGGTGCTTGATGACCTTCAAAGTTGAAAATCTTTTTTCCGTTCAAATCCCATACCTATAATTAACATTATTTAACAAAATAATAATTAAGGATAATTTCATTTGATTATAAACTAATACATAGAAAAAAAAAACTAATTATTTACCTTTACTAACTTGTCATCTCCACAAGTTACAATACATAATTGCTTGTTCAAATTAGAAAAAGCCAAGTCATTAACACCACCAACATGAGCATCAATCTGCAGTGAAGAATACATCAATGAAAAAAAAACTACAAAAAATATAATTAATTATTGTTGAAATTGATCTCGACATGCCTCTAAAAATGGTCGTAGGTGATTAGGTGCTTGATAGATATATAAATGAATCAAATGTTTTGTAAAAGCAACCCCTGAAAAGAAAAAAAGAAAAAAGTTTTAATATTAATCACTAATTATGAAAAATTAGAACCAAATTTTCTTAAAGCACACTTACCAATAAAATCTCCATCACCACTCCATGTTACACGATTAATGGATATAGCCGGGTCTTTCAAAATTGCATTCTGTGTAAAAGTTGATTTCAATAAACTCTAATTATCACATAAACATATTCTGGAACTTTGAATAAATACAAATTAATGTGTAACAACTTGAGCAAATTTAATGACTTATGAATTATAATTTAATGAACGTAACATCTCCATCATATTACTTATGATTTCCAATTTTGAGTAATAAATAATCAAAAACTTGTACTCCAACTTAATCTGATGCAAAAATAATTCATGTTTTGGATGTTTAATGGTGAGTAAATAGAATAGGACAAAACAAGTACTCCAATTAATGTGATACAAAAATAGTAATTAATGGAATAAATTAATGTTACCATTTTGTTGTTTGCATATTTCTATGCGGAAATGAGGAAAATAAAATAATTCATTCTTTTGACATTTCATCAAGAATGGTAAAGACAATAAAATTTTATATCGTCTCTTCATATTATATATCTTTTACCATAAATTCAAACAACACTTTCATACATGTTGAAAATATTGACCTTTTCACTATAATAAATAATAAATACAAATTTCTTACATGATAAAAAAAATGCTTCACAATTTTTTTTTCATTTTCATAAATAATTTTTTTATGAAATGTACAATATACAATACATGATAAATAATTATTAGGAGATAATAATTATTAGGAGTATGCATGATAAATTTTTTTTTATCAATATAGGATAATTTTTTTGACAATACTATATATATAAGGCTTATATTTGTTAATGAGATGTATATTTGCTATTAGTTTATCACATAAGTACTTCCCCAACATGGAAAAATGTAATTGTTAGACACTATTTGCTTAAAATCCTAAGAATAAGATGCAATAAACAACTAAATTAATTTTGTAAATAAACTTAAACAACTATGCAATTGAACAATGCAATATAAACCTGAAATAAGACCGAACAAATAGAAATATTCCATATTTTGAAAGGATTTGATGAAATTTTTTCTTGATGCCCTGCTTCCCAAAGTGAAATGTCACCATTTGCACAACCAACTGTTTCACAAATTATTTTTCTAAGTTAGTAAAAGAATTGAATTCCTCATAAAACAAACAAGACATAAAATTCTTTATTTCAACCTACCAACAAGTAATGAATGAAGAGAAGGATGAAAATCCATTGTTGTGATTGTTGAACCTTGTTGCAATGTACAAACAACTATTCTAGGAAGATCATCAAATAAGCAAGGTGCTTGTTGCGGTGGTGGAGCATTGTTTGTAGTCTACATAGATTATTATAGAGATGAAAATCAAGAACAATTATATATACGAAAATTCAATTATATGAAGAAAAAAAAAACATGTCAAATTTTTATAAACACCTCTTCTGCATGTTGTTGTGTAGGTCGCATTTGTGTCGTTAATTGTCCTTGATCGTTAGATGTGGATTGAATCTCATTCAATGTCCATCCCACTAAAGTATTAGCATTAGAAGCAGACTGGGATGGTGTAAATGGCTGCACAAAATTAAATAATAAATAATATTGAAATGTTTGTATATATATAAATATTTTAGTAATGAATATTCAAATTAAATAATTACACAAACTACATTCATACCCCAACATGTGCTCCAAGTGAAGAACAAGATAAAGGATTTGCTATTGGTGGCATAGGAAGGTTTACAAGACTAGGTGAAGGAGATCCATTTGCAGGTGAACAAGAATGGTTAACAAATAAAGTTGTAATGTTTGGATTTGGCATTGGATTCTTGCACAATTGATGCTGCCAATTCATACTAGACAAAAAATATTGACAAACATTCTTAATTATCAATTATGAACAAACATTGTAAAAATGAAGAAATGTTGTATAATGTTTACCTTTGATTAATCAAAGTTCTTAATCGAGATGCTTTAATTGAAGGAAATGTGAGTTTATCTTGAAAGAGAGGATTTGCTTCAATCAATCTTTTAAGCTCTGTTACCAATATATTTCGAGCTGATGTAGTGTCACCATACTTTGACAATTGTGCATTTTCCCTTAATTCAATCCAAGTACAATGAAACAAAAGAATATCAACTCTTAAATTCTTAACCAAAAAATCATATAAAATAAAATAAAATAAAATAAAATTGAAATATTTACCTAAAATCATTGAGGGTCAGAAGATTTGTGATCTCTTTGAACAAATACTCGTTGAATGATTGAAAAACTTTCAAATCATTCACTAGAATTTCAACGGCTTTGACTCTGTCTCGTCTGAATGAAAATAAGAAAAAATATTAAAAGATCACATTATTAAAAAAATAATTTGACTTTCATCCTTTATTTTCTGATGTGATTTAGTGTGAGTCATTGATTCTTTAAAAAAAAATAGTGATACATTAATTAATAGTTCACACTAAGCCAAGTTAAAAAATAAAAGATGAGAATCAAAAAATAAGAGTCATAATATCAGTATCAAATAAATGATTACAAAATAAAATTAATGACCTGTCTAAAGCTTCTAGATACTTTTGCTTCCTAATCTCGAAGAAAATCATCATGGAGTATCGATTGTCATCAATTTTTGTAAATCCAAATAGGTATTTCTCAACTTCATCCCACTCTCCAGCCATAACTTTCTTTTCAAAATATTTAATATTGAAGAACAAACCTGATTCTTGCTCTAACCTGAATCCATATACAACACAAAAATAAATATATTTTTAAATGTTAATTCATATATGGTCACGAGAACATAAAGAATAAATAAATAAACAGATTTTGTGTGTCTCCGAAAGAAAAAGGGTTTACTTGTGCACAGTATCTTTACATTTCTCCTCGTCAAGAAATTGAAGAATGAGAAACATCAATTCTTGGTTTAAAGATTTCATCTTCGCCTCTAATTGGTATGGAATTAGAAGATTCACCCAAGAAAAATGCAAGGATTTAGAACTAAGGTTGGAAATTGAACACGACAAACAACTAGAATTTTGATTCTTTTGATGTGTTTTTCAGTGATTTTTTGTTTCACAAATGTTCTGAGTGATCTATGATACAAGACAGCAACCATAGTTATATAGTAATGGTTAATAAGGAAACAAAGAATAATGACAAAGGATTAACAAATTTGTATACCATTGGTCAAAAACACTATATCATTCATTTGTTCCTTTTCTAAATTATAATTACTTCTTTGACTTCTTCACGCGTTTCTCATTTTCTTTTTCTTGCATAACTGAACAAAAACTATTAATGATTTATGAAATATATTATACCTAATAAATAATGCTACAAAAATATCTTACTTTATTTAAATATTTTTAAACTTAATAGTATTTTAATTAGCACATTAAATATTATAAATATTTTTATATTGTTATTAATTATTGTACTTATTAAAATACTTTTTACAACATTAGATATATTTTAAAAAAAAAACTCATGTTAGAGATACAACATTAGTTATATTTTTATTTCATCATTTTTTTCTCTTTTATTTGTTATCTTAATTATCTTTCTAAGTTTTTTTCTACGAAAAAAAAAGTTTAAATTTACAATAAAAAATTAATAGTGTATTTGAATGAAGAATTATTAAAGGGTAATTATTGATATAAACCAATTTTAGAAACAAAAAATAGTTAGTCACTATGACCAATTTAGATACCAATTTACAAAATTAAAAATGATTGGTTACTAAAATAGTCACTATTATAAATATAAAAAAAATTATAAGGGTTAAATATGTTTTTGTCCTTTAACTTTTAGTGAAAATTGAAATTAGTTCATCTTGAAAACCTTGAACCAATTTAGTCTCTCATCTTTGGAAATGTATGGATTTAGTCCTTTAAACCATTTTTTTTAAGTTTGAGGTTTCAATGACGTTTCTCAGCTAACATTAAGGTGAAAATGTGTCAAATGGTGTAAACAAACTAAAATACTATAATGAAATGTGTTTGAAACATCAAATAAACTAAATAAAATTTGGTTAAAAGAACTAAATCCACGCATTTATAGAGTTGAAAGACTAAACTAGTTCAAGATTTTCAAGAGAGACTAATTCCAATTTTCACTGAAAGTTGAAGGATAAAACATATATTTAACCCAAAATATAATTTGTCACTAAATTAGTCACTAATTAATTAGAGACCAATTTAGAAACTAAATCATTTTGGTAGCCAAAACGTATGTAACTAATTTTTAGTCACTAATTTTCTTTGGTATCCAAAATTATGGTAGCTAATTTTAAAGACCAATTATAATTTTTTATTCATAATAGTGACTATCTTAGTGGTCAATAATTTTTAGTTTTGTAAATTAGTATCTAAATTTGTTACTGTAGTTATTAATCATTATTGGTCACTAAAATTGGTGAGTGTGCTTGTTGTTTAAAAACTAATAATTTTTTAGTGTCCAATTTAACTTCCTGACAAATTAACGGTCATCATCAACATGAGAGACCATCACCAATATGTTACCACCATTACCAGACTAACTATCACGTCACCATTATCACGTCACCATCATTAACACCATTTATTATGTTATTATGTCGTTATCAATGACATTACCATCATTGTTGCTATAGTAATTGATAAGCGTTAAGTATGTTTGTACTCCACGTAAAATTGGAATTTGTCTCTATATTGCAAATTTGATATATTTTGGTTCCAAAAATTAAAAAATAAATGGACATAGTCTTCTTAACTCAATAATATAAACTTTTTTTCCAATGTTAAATGATATTTCAAACTCTCGTTTGAATTGGAAAGTGTCAAACGGTGTAAACAACTTATATACCACCCTAAAACACTATTTGACACATTAAAAATGAATAAATTGAACGCAATTGGATTAGGCATATTATATCTATTTATTTTTAAAATTTGAAGATCAAACTGTATTAAAATTTAAGATAAAGACAAATTTCAATTTCGCGTCAAAATTTAAAAACTAAATACATATTTCACTCAATGGATAATTATCTTTTTAACCTTTGTTTTCAAACTCGATTAATTACCTTATTTTGTTTACCCTTAAATCATTCGGTCATATAAATATGTAAGTAATTTGAAAATGAATAATTGTGTACATAGGTTAGAGAGTTGAGAAATGTGCAAATGTGAAAATTTATTTTTTAAAATATTCATTTTACTCTTTTTAATCACATAAAATTAAACAATTTGTAATTATTTAAATTTTAAAAGAATTATTTGGATTAGATTAAAGTTAATCTATTTTTATGAGCTTACATAATTTATACATAATTTTGTGTATATATATATATATA
>Ga0099823_1009294_pt1 | contig 9978 bp, 3 predicted proteins | sample CowpearedBW_FD_76831 | JGI IMG/M metagenome (GOLD analysis project Ga0099823, IMG submission 76831) | Root nodule microbial communities of legume samples collected from California, USA - Cow pea red BW | ecosystem: Host-associated > Plants > Roots > Nodule | place: USA: California | collected...
AATAAATTTTAAATATTAAAATAATATATATATATATATATATATATATATTATATGTATATATTAAGAGGCCAATTTTATAATTCTTTTATATATTTAGTAATTGAATAAAAATAAATTGCCCATCATTCAGTTCTGTGAAACACGTAACAAATCCAAACATAACATATAAGAACATTTGTGGTAAATTACAAAGTGATGCAAACTCTTGCATACGCAAAATGCAACATGTGTTATGTCTCTTTCCATAAGGCACCGACATGGATATGGGAAGTGCCCTTTCAGCTTTTACGTTTTGTAGGGTAGGAGTGTGTGTGGACCGTTATGAGCCCCAAATTAGAAATTAGAAAGTGACCTAATTAGGGTTCCGTCTATCAAGGCGGTGTCACCTTACGCCGTCGTTTGGCAAACTCTCCCCCAAAAAGCCACACTTCATTCCGATAATCACTCAATTTGTAGGGCAAAAGTGCATTTCCATTATTTTTTTCCATGCCCTACTATGAAAGTTTCTTTTTTTTAATATACTATTATTTACGAGCTTAATTTTTACATATTGTTTTAGTAAATATTGGATATAATTGGATGAGATAGACATTTTGATGACTAATAAAGAAGAGAGAGTAAATTATATCTCTAATATAAAAGTTTAAGATTATATATATATATATATATATATATATATATATTCCTTTTTCTCTGGATTTTTAATATAAAATTATTTTCAAAAGAGGATACTTTTGAAAAAAAAATTGAATGAATTAATATAATAAATATAATTTTTTACCGTAGCAATCAAGATAAAAGTATTATAACTATAGGTTTAAAATACTCATCATAAAAATTAATAAATTTATATACATACCACAATAATTTTTTTATAATGTTATTTAATTTATATTTCAATTGATTCTCTGACATAATATTCATAAGTAATACAATAATCTCACCAAAAGATACTTTCAAGTACCAAAATAGAAATAAAAAACAATTTAAGAAGGAAAAAAGAAAAAGGAAAATTTATGGCATGTTTGGTTTGGATGCAGCTCGTGAAACCGTGTCTAAGGAGCTGTCCCGTGTTGAACTTTTTTCGATTTTGTTTTTTATATTTTTTCTCTGGGTCCCAGAAAATGAGTGTGGGTCCCATTCAAACACAAAGCAGTTTAGGACAATTTTTACGGAATATACTCTTTACACGTGGCGTACTGTTATTGGGTTGTCTCCTTTTAGTTTCATTCTCTAAGGTTTGAATATCTTGCTTTCCCCAATTTGTTTTCTATAGCAGTAATATGATAACCGGTACATAACTACTTGATCAATTGTTTAAGTTAATTACATGTGGTCTTCTTAATGCCCTCACCGTTCACACGAATTACAAATTTGCCAAGTTAACATTACCCACGAGAGCCCCGTACGAAAAATTAAATAAATAAAGAATATATTTTGTGCCATTTTTTAAATAGATAAGTTTATATTTCAACATTAAAATAATTTTATCATTTAAATTTTCTATTTAAAAGTAGTAGCTATGTAATTTTTTTACTTAAAAATAACTATTATATATTTTTAAAAATTTTATTTTTCTAAAATTTATTCTTTTAAATAATAGAAATATGAATATATAAATGTGAAATGTACAAAATTATGAATATGAAGTTATTAACTTCGTGTATATTAAAATAAGGATAAATAGTTGATTCACGGTAATAAGTAGTTGGTTTGTACCTCACTATGAGTGAGTTGTTGACATCTCAAGTTATTTTTCAACTTTGCGCTTCCATTGTCGATGTAAGTTTGAGCTTAGAGGTTGTGGTCTGTACCGCGGTATGAGGGCGATGTATGATGTTGTTCCTCTACTATGCACTTCCATTACTAATGCAAGTTTAAGTCTGACGGTTGTGGCCCATATCTCGGTCTAAGGGCAATGTTAGCAACTCATGTTGTTCCTTGACTCTATGCTTCCATCACTGATGCAAGTTTAACCCGGGAGGTTGTGGTTTGTACCTCGATTTGAGGGCAAATGAACTTCAGTTTGGAAATTATTGTCACAAGCTTGTTGGTTTCGGTCGTGGTGATGACATTGACCCTTTTCCAGTTTGGTTACCAACATATCATAATATAGGCAATACAACTTTGATTATGGTTATAAACCACTCCCTATATTTATGCTACAAGGTACAAAGGTAGTTATCGTAGAAGGACAATCATGGGTTAGGTTGTGAGGACCTAGAAAATATAATTTTAAGAGTGACAGTGGTTTTAAATAATGAGATCATATTATTTTAATAATAAAAGTTTACATATAAATATAAAGTTCATAAAAAGATCTTAAGTTTCTCATTGTGCGCTCGTCTCTTTGAAGATTAGAGGCTGCTAGAGTGATCCCTATGGTGAGATCTCCATATCTATCTGATCAGTTTTCTCAATTGAGTAAGTTGATTTTCTATTTTTTTTCCTTGGTCCGTTGTTCTTGTGCATGCATGTGAGCAAATATAGCTCGCATGTGGCTTCTAAATCTTCCTTATGAGTTTTTGTTGGTCAATGGTTCTAATGATATGCCCTGATCATATTTGTGTTGTTCATAGGTTGAGTTGTGCATTATATTAGTTGGAAGGGAGTTTCGTTGTCTTAGGATTTTAAGGTTGATTAGCCAAGGTAAGGTAAGGGAAGCTAATAGTTTTTAGAGTGAGTAAGTTAGAGGTTGCATGTTTGTGGTTTACCTGAATTTGATGATTTAATATTTTTATGGTGGTAAATTATTGAATGTTCATGCTTGTGGTATGCTGGATTTGTGATTGAGAAAATTAAAATTTGTTTACATTGTTTGCATTTGTGGTAATTAAGGAAAATGGAATTTTGGGTCATTGATCTAATCGGTACTAACTACTGTGATTTTAAAAATGTTTTAGACCAATACCTAAAGTAGAAGCACCAATTAGAACCATGAAACAAGTCAAAATTGCTCAAGAACCAAAAATTGAAAGTGTTGATATTTGGAGTGACGTTGAGCGGTAACCTTCACCATTAAGCGCTGAAAAATGTGAATCGTTTAGCATTGAGCGGTGCTTGAGCACTTAGGACCTCTACAGGTCTGGAAGCATTTTAGCTATAGGGCATTGAGTGGTGAAATCTAGCATTGAGCGCTAGTTTTTATGAGGCAAACAACGTTGAGCGCCAGATTGCCCAGTTTTATTGTTTTGATTTATTGAAGGTCCTGAGCATGCTTGAGCTGGATTCAATGGTTGTAAATGCTATAATTAAATTGGTTAGATGATTTTAAGCATGTGTTGTGATGGTGATTGAAAGTATTTCAAAGAGGAATTATAAGTATTGGTATTTTAGTGTATGCATTGACATAAAAATTCATTATTGGGATCATTTCTCTAATAACTACTCACACTCATGTAGAATAAAGTAGGTTATGTGGTGAAGAGAAGGAGGTCTTAGTCATTGGACTTGATCAGGTCCTAGGTGCAAAGGGGATTTATCTTGTGAGTAGTTGGGTGATAACCCCTTGAGACCAAACTCTACAAAGTTTGGGAATCACCACAGGTGTAGGTCACCAGGGAATTCGATGTCAATTTCATGTATCCAGATAATGAATTTAGTGTCAACTATTTATATATTTTTAGATAGACTTATATGTTATCCTGTGGCATGAAGTTTGTAACATGATTTTGATTTATTTGAGTAACTCTTTTTCACATTAGCTTACCCTATGTTGTTTTGTGTTGCTTGGGCTTGGTTAATCCTTTTGCAATGATCACTTAATTGTGTGAGCAGAGGAAGATGCAGGTGAAGATACTCCCTAAACTATCTATTTTGATTAGAGTTCTAAATCTTTTAGAGTCTAGTGATAGTTGGTTTTGTGTGTGACACACACCCACACCCATCCACCCCCCCACACACACCCCCATCCACAAGTACAAATACTATGATACCTGTACCTGTCCCGTTAACATGCGGGTATAAAAAATACTCGTACCCGTTACTCGCGGATATCTATTTATAATATCCATTTCCTACCCGTTGTGGGTTTATCCACATATACCTGCGGCTATGAATTTTTTTGACATCCCTAATTATATATGAGATAACTATATTAATATCTTTATATTAGTATTGCACTATCTATTTTGTGTTATCATTATATATAATATTTTGTTTAATAATTTAAAAGTTATTAAATGAGATGTTATATAGTTAACTGCTTAAGTAAGTATTTATAAATAAAAGATAGTTCCCTAAGGAAAAGGAGAAATTTGACATTCATAGAGAATTCAAAAGAGTTTAGAAGAAAAAGAAAGAGAGTTATTTTTTAATATTTTTGCGGTTTAAGCAAGAAAAATAACAATAATAAAACTACATTCTTAGTTATATTAGTTTTATTTGAACTCTAATAACTATTATTATACTTGAGTGTATGTTTAGTTTTTAATAATTAACATATTTATTTAAGGAAAAAAATTAATATTAAAATACATTTAATCTTAAAAGAGTATAATTTTAAATTTATAAAATAAAAATATAAAAGATAAAATAATCACTTAAAGAATAATTATATATTAATATTAATGTTCTTTTTAATAAATATGTGTCAATTATTAAAAATTAAACATAACAAAATTAATGAAATAAAAAATTTTGTTCTATGGTCATAATTACTTTTTTAGAGACTAAGCTAACGCATGGTATGTGGGAGTGTAAACTCATTTGAAATATTTTATCATTTTTATTGTGAAATTATAATAGATATAAGAAAGAAATGTATTATGTATTATTTATTTATTAAACATTTAGTGAATAAAAGTCCATCTAATTTGATCAATATAATAAAAATTTAATCTAATTTATCTCTTAATATTTTTATGGCATGAGTATCCCACCCTTCAAAGTTTTAAAAGATTGAGTTAAATTTGTTAAAATAATTTCACAAAATTTTAAAATTTATTTTTATTATTTAAAAAAATATATTTAAAATATTTAATTATGTAACGGTTTTCTCTCTATCATTTTTCTCTCTCTCCTAAATGTTTTTTATCCTTTTTTCAATTTAGTTAAATTTATATTAAAATTTTGTTATATTTTCATTCTCTACTATATGATTCTAGATTTTGAGTATGTGCTTGAGCTAAAACTTTATTTGAAACAAGGAATTACATATAAGAAAAACTATTTATGTTATTTTGTAAACTTTAGGATAAATTATAATGTGAATATGACTTGGTTATAAGATTTGTTCTTCTATGCAAGAATGATGTTTTGGTTCAAAGTTGTTAAATGTTTGAAATTGATTGTAATTTGAGTTTTTTAGTTAATAAATTTTTGTTTAGAATATTTTGAATCGAATATTTATCTATAGAAGTTGATTTGGCCATTAGATTATGCATGTTAAGATATATAGTTTATTAATTTAAGTTTTTTTAAATATAGTTTTTGTTGAGTATACAAAATTTTTATAGATTTTCCTTATATTCGTTTTGAGTTTGAAGTGAAGAAAATGTATTGAGCTTGATGTGAATGAAATGTGTATTAAGTTTAAATGATTAAAATCGAATTGAAATGAGCAAAAGATGTTGTTTAACAACTTTGGGATTGCACTACTAATTTTGTATGTGTTTATAAGTTATGTTTGTTAAATTTTTTTGGATAAAACTTTTTGATAAAATGCATAGTTCGAGCATTCTGCTCATCTATGTTTTCCTATATATGTTTGTGCCCTTTCCTTCTTTATACACAATTGTAATACTTTTCGTATGCAAGCTTTCTCTTTCCGCATTTATTGCAAAGTGCTCTTCTCTCTCCTCCTTAACTCTCTTTGTTTCAACGTAAGTATCATCTCTCTCTCAATTCACTTTCTCTTACCATGCACATGCATATCACATAACATGGTATCAGAGCTCTTCGTATTCGTATGAAGAGCTCTGCTGCGCACTCACTTTTTCTTTTCTCAATCTTTTCCTTTCTTGGTTTGTTTGCACTTTTTCTTTTGCAGCATGTTTGAGCAAAACTCTGTCGTCCAAAATCAACCCCAAACCATGCAAGAATAGTCCATGCATAACTTTCTTTACCTTCATCCGAACGAAAATCTAGCAACGACCTTAGTCTCCCCTGTTCTTGATCCTACAAATTACCACTCATGGAGTAGATCCATGATCACATCCTTAAGCGCGAAAAATAAAGTTGAGTTCATCTATGGAAGTGTCCCTCAACATGCTAAAACTGATACCTCTTACTCCTCTTGGAACAAATGCAATAATATGGTAATGTCTTGGATTGTTCATTCCGTTTATGTGCCCATTCGCCAAAGCATCATTTGGATGGACATTGCTGCAAACATTTGGAAAGATTTAAAAACAAGATTTGGCCAAGGTGATCTTTTGCGCATATCAGATTTGCAACTTGAAGCCTATTCTTTTTGCCAAGGTGAATTAACAGTGACCGAATATTTTACGAAACTTCGGGTTTTATGGGATGAGTTAGAAAATTTTAGGCCAGACCCCATTTGTTCTTGCCCAACTAGGTATTCTTGCAAGGTTTCTTCTATCATCGTTCAGCGGAAGCAAGAAGACTAAGCTATGCAGTTTCTTCGTGGTTTGAACACCCAATATGCCAATGTCAAATCTCATGTGCTTCTCATGGAACCTTTACCTCCCATCACGAAATTTTTTTCTTTTGTTGCTCAACAAGAGCGTCAGTTGAGTAGTAGCAATTTTGTTGCTAGTATAAAAAGCACTAACGTCAATCTTGGAAAAGAAGGTACATCTTCTATCACTTGCAGTTTTTATGGTCGCCTCGAACATAGTGAAAATACGTGTTATCGCAAGAATGGCTTTCCCACCAACCAAGAAAACAAAAACTCTAGGTTCACCAAGAAAACTTGTGCCCACTGCGTCAAGATTGGTCATACCATTGATGTTTGTTATCGGAAGCATGGGTATCCTCCCGGTCACAAGCTTTATAACTCCAAGAATGCCAATTCACTTTCTCTTACCATGCACATGCATATCACATAACACTTTTGAAAATTATTTTGTTAGGTGTATTTTCTAATCTTTTTGCTCAAGAGGATTTTCAACTCAAGTAAGAATAGAATGAAGATTCAAACCTTATTTTCCGTCCTATTTTCATTCAAGCAAAAATGGAATTGCAACTCAACTTTTGCTTATGCTAGGTTTTATCTCAAATGACACAATTTTTGCTCAAGCTAAAAATTATTCCTTTGGAATTTCTCCCCTTTTATGTACTTGTTTTTTTTTGATAGATTGTATTTGAATATTTATTATAAATGTAAAATGAGAATTTAGTTTGTATATTTAATTGGTTTGTGATTTTATTTAAATGAATTGTGTTGTATAGAGATAAAATTGGCAGATAAAGATTCATTTTTTTAAGTATTTAACATAACTATATACTTATGAAACAAAAATCATGTTTAATCTTAGAAGATAACTTGGGGTTATTATAAACTAAACTAAAGAGTTAAGCAGGTACATGGGCCATAGCCCAAAAAGAAAATCCAAAGTAGAAAGATCCAGATGACTAAGCAGCGGAACCATCACCTCACGGGTGTTCCTCGCATATGCTCACATCAACAAGTTGATGATCATCGCAAAAGAAAGAACCACACATACAAAACACACAACAAACAACAGAAGGGTAAGATAGAGCCAAAAGTGATTTTATCATGAAGTCAGACATACTTTCATAGTCAACAACACATACATCATCCAAGCATGTTATGAACATTCCATCGATACACTACGACTCGACTCGACTCATCCGGATACATATAATCTGGTCGGATTCAACGGATGCTTGCACTTGTGGTGGATACCTCTGCTCACCCCCGAGCTATGTGTTACAAGTGTTACAATGAATCAATTTCCCCATGCACAAGGTTAGCCCTTAATGGGTTTCGGGCCTCCTGCTACTCTCACCACAAGAGTCAGTCCGCTCTAGGTGAGACTAACTGACTCTTTAGAGTGTCAGGATGCAATCCTTACCTTGAATCCTTACCAAATTATATAGATGGGGCACTACCATGGACACCCACTAACAGGAGCCATGGAATTATGTCCCGACCACTAAAGCACAACCCTGAAATCTCACCTAGAAATTTCAAGGAATTACGCACTGACCACAGACCAAACATATTCAAACAAACCAAGTAATATTTATCATGCATATATATGTATCATGTCAACCCTTATAACCAATCTCTTTCACGTTCTAGGTCAAATCCATACCAACTCGTCATACTCCACCCATGAATATAGGGTTTCAACTCATCTCATTACCATGCCACATCCATAACCAACCAATCTCATATTCATTACATGCCAAGAATTTATCCAAGTTCATCATTCATAACCCGTGCACCCTCCCGCTCATGCATATTCATCCCCCCTCATGCCATTATACAACAATCCATTCACTTACATGCCAAACATTCAAAAACAGGAAGGGAAACATCAAATCAGAGCGCACCCTCGCCCAGCTCTTCGCTCAAGCTGAAGGGCCTCGCTCAAGCGAGAAGGTCTCTCGCTCAAGTGAGCTCCCTTCACCTAGGCGAGAGCACGACATCCAGGGACAGTGGCCTCTGCACGTTCTCGCTTAGGCGAGACTCCCCTCGCCTGGGCGAGACGCTCGCTCGCTCAAAACTGAACTGGTCGTTTAAGCGACCATTCGCGTGAAAAAGCCTGGGCGAGCCTCTGCTCACCTCGCCTAGGCGAAGCAAGCTCGCTTGGGCGAGATTAACAGCCCTCGCCATTGTTCACTCGCGAAACATACCAAAAATCCAATCTGAACCATGCAATAATACATTTCATCAGCTCAGAGCAGTAAATAATCCATCAAATCACGAAAATATCAACAAAGCAAACTTGGAAACCAACGATTTAGGAAAACCCTAACTTCCTTTACCTGGAAAAGGACTAGCGGAATACTCCGATAAGCACACAGTGAGTACAACTATCCTAAGGATGGCCAAAGAGCTGAAAATAAACGGTAAAAACAGAATAGGAATGAGTTACTACGAAACCCTAACGGTAAAAATGGAAAATAGGCCCAGAAAAGGGGAATCGTGAGCTGAGGAATGACTTACGTGGAGTGGAAACCTAGCTTGAGCTAGCTTGAAGAAGGTTGACGGCTAACCCTAGCAAAGAGTTATGGTTGCTCAAGGAGGTAAAGAGGAGCGTGTTTCTATAAAGTGAATGAAAGAATGGAATTATGACAGATTAAGGTCTGAATCCCCTTTTGGGCCAGCCCTTAGGCCCACTACGTTAGGGGCAACCCTTTTAATTTAGGGCAAAAAAGAATAAAATTTTTAATGGACCTTACATCGAAGATGGACTAATTCCAATTTTAATTAAAAGGTAATAAGACTAAAAACATATTTAACCTTTTTGAAAAATATTTAGTGAAATTAGCATATATATATATATATATATTAAAGAGTTTTGATAAAGGTATAAAAATAATGTAGCTGTTACATGGTGTGTAATTATAATTTCTTAATAAATATAGGCAAAAAAATAAAATAAAAAGAAGATACTTTAATTTTTTTTAAGGGTTAAATATTTTTTTCTCTTAAATTTAGTGAAAATTATAATTAGTCATTTTTGAAGTTTTGACTTAATTTAATCTCTTTAACCAAATTTAAAAACCTATTCAACCTTTTTTTATTGAAAGTTGAGAGACAAATTTTTTGAAAGCTGAGGGACGAAAAACCTATTCAACCAGGGGCGGATCATCATGGGTGCAAGGAGGGGCCTTGGCCCCCCCAAAAATTTTGAAACTTTTTTTACAATAAATATTTTGATTTTTTTATTATAAATATTAAGTATTTTGATTTTATTTTGTTATAAATATTAAATTAAATTAAATATTTTATTTATTTTATAAACATAATAATTAATACTAATAAATAATAAAATATAAAATCAAATATAATAAAGAATAAAGATTAAAAAGATTTAT
>Ga0099823_1009295_pt1 | contig 9978 bp, 4 predicted proteins | sample CowpearedBW_FD_76831 | JGI IMG/M metagenome (GOLD analysis project Ga0099823, IMG submission 76831) | Root nodule microbial communities of legume samples collected from California, USA - Cow pea red BW | ecosystem: Host-associated > Plants > Roots > Nodule | place: USA: California | collected...
GATAGCAAACAGTCCTTAGAGGTATTAGTAAAGTGGAAGAACATGCCAGATTGTGAGAATTCATGGGAATCTTGGAGCAAGATGATAGAAGCATTTCCTGATCTTCACCTTGAGGACAAGGTGAATTTTAAAGAAGGTGGCTTTGATACAAGCAAAGAATCAGGGGGGCATATTAGGAAGACCCAAAAGGTCTATGAAAGAAAGAAGTGGAAACCAATTGCATGGGGACCACAAGCCCACACACGTTGATTCTGTTACTAACAGAATTGCCAACGTGGCTTCTAGAAGGGGAGGGGAGATCTTGGGTTTGGGAGGCAGAGAGAGGGAGGGTTTTAGGGGTGTTTTGGTGTTGGAGGAAAAAAGGGGAGGGGGGAGGAGAACCAGATAGTAGAAGGCAGGGCCATGGAAAGAGGGTCATCCTCAAACAGTTGTTTTTGAATTCAATTATACAATCCATTTTTTCTTTTTCATCTTTCCTTTTCTTTATGGTTACATATCATGCTTTTAACAATATATAAACTAATTTTCAAATGAAGATTCTACAATATGCTCATTCGCACTCTGCTTTGAGAGGTTACGTTTTGGTGGTTCTTTGCAAGACCTCAGGCGCTCTCTCTATTTTCATTTAATAATATTTTATTTTACCACGTCCTATCTATACACCGTTTTTATAATACAGGCTTTCAGCTTTCCTCAAATATATGGTATTGGTATAGATATATCTGTATTATAATTGCATAAAACTACTTCAATGCCTTTGCTCGATTGAAATATGCTATATGTTTAATCTTTCTTCTTTTCTTCCTGTATGGTTTATATTAATTTATCACTGACATTTTTGGCTAAGAAAAATGTTTATTTTTTTATTATAATCCTGCAACTCACATATCATGATTTAATTTTATAATGCTTCACTATTTGCATAAAAGATGAGGTGGCTTCTTATCATACAACAGACTTTCTGCTTAAAGGTTATGACGCTAAATGTCCTCATGTTCTGTAGGCTAGAAAATTCTGCTGCAAACCTTTCAGGGTCTTCACATCATGATGGGCCAGGAGCTGCAGGTTCTAATGCATCTTCTCTGTTAGAGGTTTGGAAAATTTTCTCATTCTTCATTTGATATTTGTTATGAATAATTACAGATATACATGCATATTTTTATTCATTGTGATACAGACAGGAAGAGCTTTTACTGCAAGGGGAATGCAAGTGCTTGAATATGTTAGTAAGGAGACTATGGACCTATTAATCAATGAAACTGGAATTGAGGTTGAGAAGGATACAAATCCAGGTGAAGAACAAAATGACGAGGATCAATTATCCGAGGAAGTGACTTTTGATCGATGCTTTTACATTTATGGAGGTCCAGAGCAATTGGAGGTATTATCGTTAAAAGATATAGAAGTTTTCTCATAATATAATTTCTGTGTCTTCAAGAGTATTCTGGAGTTTCAACTCATGAATGAGTGAAATAGGTTCTAGGAGAGTTCTTTGCTTTCTTAATTGAGTCCATCCCTTGAATTATTTAGGGGGCTCAAAGAGGTTTCTGGATGAGAGCTCTTGATTGGAAAACCCCCCCATAGAAGTGCTTTCATATTTCATGATTTGTTTCCTTGTTTTGTTATAGAATTAGAAATCTAATATTAGTATGAAGAGGGTTGGTGGACTGTTTTTGTAACCATATCACTGCATACCATCAATAATTTGTTCTCTTTTTCCTTCCTCCTTAATTCCTATAATTTCAACACTTGATGTGTTAAATTGTTCTGTTTTAGAATGTGATTTAAAAATGTTTTCATTTGCCTTACCAGGAACTGGAGGCTTTGTCTAGTCATTATGCCATGCTATTTAACCGAAGAAAAGTCAAGTTGTCAGCTGAACAAAAGTCTGTGTATGATGGGAAGCTTAAAGAGGTCCAACAAATTTTTAATTTGAGTGCTGAAATTGATAGCAGTAGTACTGATTCAAACAAAGGCAAGACGATAAAGAGAGGAAACGAAGGAAGCAGTGATGAGATGAAGAACTTACACGATTCAAGCGTTGGCAAGGCTGCTGAAATGGCCGCAGGGTAATTTAACTTCCCTTATAACTATTGACGTTTTATTCACCTACAACTGTTGCCATAAAATCGAGTTTAAAGTGCTCTATTCATCATATACTAAAATATTACATATCTATGATCCTAAGGAAAATTGGTTAAAGTTCTATCTGCAAGGATGTCAATGTACGAATTTAGAAAATCTACGTGATGTAGTTAATTTGGATATTTGTATGCAGGATAAGATAGATAACATATACATTACGTCATATGTAAAAGCAAACAAAGTTTGACATGTGTTTGTCTATCACTTTACTACGAGCGTGATGAACCAAGTATACCAAAAGCTTAAGCCATTAGGTGAAGACCCATGAATGGTTCTACTTACATCTAACACATCCCCTTATATCCAAGAGCCCTTTGGATAATAATGCACAGCTAGCTACACTTCATCTATAATTTTGTGTTATTGGAATGGAGGGTTGTAAGCAAGGACAGAGTCCAAACCACTTGGCCATAGAGGGCTCTCATGAATAAACTATTCCAAAAGCTTAATTGGTTTTATATAGTATAACATCTCTGTAATATCTTAAACCCCTTACAATTTTGATCCTAGCTTAAGGAAGCCCTCATATTTCATTATATTATATGCCTTATTTGATGTTTCTTGTTGCAGTTTCACTAATGCATTAACTGGACTAGCTGCTAATGATATAGTTCAGAGAACTACTTCAAGATTGGAATCACTTCATTCTGAGGGAGTTCATGTATGATACATATTATGGAAAAAATTTATTCTTATCACATGAGGTTGTCGTAAAAGTTAATAAAATGGGGCTGCTTTTCTTTGCAGAGGCTGTCTGAAATGTGCTGTTTTGCTGTGTCTCAACTTCTAGTGTTTGGAAAATCCATCATTTCTCGTGCCAATAAGACTGAGGATGAAGCAGATGATGATAAGGCTCACATTGAGTGGCCGGAAGACGTTACTGCAAAAGCTAATATCGTAAGAGTAAATGCCCAAACAATGATAGGATATGTGGAAGCAGTTTCTAACAGTTTTATTACAGGTTGGTTGTTTACTGATTCCACCCTTCATTATAATCACACTAAAGTATTCTGCTGTATTTGTATGCCTTGAATTTCCATCATTCTCTGCTCATAGCTGTTTATCATTTGACATTTGGCATGCATTTATCAGGCATATCTGATGTAGCGGAGGCCTATCAAGCTGCCATTAAAGCTGTTACTACTGAGTCTCAATCAGTTGTTCCCCACGCATCAGTTCAGGAAAAAGCCAATGCCTTCTCTGAGAACCTTCGAGCTGATCAAACCACAGCGGTATGCAAAATCCAGGAAGGAATGCAATTTTTAGCTCACGTTCTCATTTCAACCTCAATGAATGCTGCTTGAACACTTTTATACGTTCCTATTTGTAAATAGTCACAGTTTAATTAGAAAAATGATACCCCACTCAACTATGCATATGCTATAGTTTATGTCGGTTTTAGACTCTTAGTGACCGGGGCAAGTTTGTCCTGATAAATTGTTTCTTGCAAAGGTTTTATTCTTTAATTCCTCAATTCACAAGATCATATATGGAGATTTAGATAAGCACTTGTGTTACACATTTTTAATCAATTATTAGCCGTCATTTGGAGTAGTCCAAGTTGGAATGAATTGTTGATGTGTACATGTTTATTGGTGTGGTAGCCATTTTGCGTTCTGTTTACATGAAAATTTATCACTTTGTTGAAAGTAGATTTCGGATCTCAATTCGAGGAAGTTCTGTGAATTCTTCTTCAATATCATGTAACTAACTGTCAAAATTATATTTGGCTGATGTAGAGATTTTGAAAGCTTCGCCTGCCATGTTCTGACACTTTTTACAATCCAAACACTAATTACAGGATTAGGCCCTTATTAAATAATAATTTATAATGACTTGTTCTTCTCAAGACAAATTTAGTAGCTATTCTTGATTACGTCTATAGGGTGATCATTGATTAAATTGTATGAATTGAAATCTTTTGAGAATTTGATCTTGACGAAGAACAAGGTTTTAAGCCTCAAACAAGAAAATAAAATCAAGAGAAGCAAATGTTTGGTGTATCATGTTTTGTTACAAATATTAGTACGAAAAATTGGTTTTGTTGATAATTGTGATATAAACCGTATGGCTTATGATGGTGAGATCTTTACAAGACTGGATTGTTCTTCATAAAGTTAAGATCAGAAATAAAGTATACAAATGTCAGACAATTTCTAAACTAATTTATAATATTTTTTATTTTCTTAAATAAATAAAAACCTTTTGAGTGTTTCTTAGTGTTATTTTTAGAAAAGACTTAGAAGTTTGAGAATTTTCAAAGTTCAAATGAAAACCAAATGTTTTACCCTGGATTTCATGAACAAGAAATATGTTGCAGTTCATTATCGCAAGAGATTAGGACATTTTCATCACTATGTTCAAATATTTATGAAGAAAAACAATCTTGCTAAAAGCTTTTCTCAATTAAAAGAGCTCTTTGAATAAGTTACATGTCAATATGGCAAGCAAATAAGGATATATTTTCCAAAAGAAAAAGAGGAGTACCAATTTGAGATATGAAATAGGTCTATATTGTCAAAAAAATTACAAAATGTATTTGTTGATATCTGATATGAACTAAGCGACAGGTTTCACCGCTGAATGTCACATTTTACGAGCTGATTGATACTGAGTGTTGTAACATCCAAAACTTTCACAATATAATATTTTTAATATAAAATATGTCACGGTCACATTATTTAAAAATATTTTATTGTATAATATATAAAATTATTATTATTATTATTAGAAATAATAGTGGACATAATAAAAAAAATTATAAATGGTAAAAATGATAGTGTAATAATGATAACAAATATTTAAATAGAAAATAGAATAATGTAAATATGTTAACAAAATAATATAAATATTTAGAATATCATATAATGTATTTATTATAATAAATTATGAATATATAAATATATAAAAAAAATTAAAATTAATTAACTAATAACAATATAATAATGTGTTCTAAAATATGCATGTATTATAAATATACGTAAATAAGTTATAAATATATATATATTATAATAACATTGTCGTTAAAGAAAATGAGATAAATACATTTTGAATTGGATAAGATTATAAATGCCACAAGATAAGATGCTAATCTAACGCATCAATAAAAAAAATAAATTACAAAAACTTAAGTTATAATTATATTATATATTAAAATAATAATAATAATGATCAACCTTATCTCCTGCTATTAGAGAGAGAGAGTAAATCTTTCTTATAAATAGAAGAAGACTTAGTAATAGAAGAGAGTACGAGGGAGAAAGGAAGAAATAAAATTTTACGTCGAATTCTTTTTATTATATATTATCTATTCATAGTTATTCAATTTATATTTATTGTACTGGTACTCTTATTTTATTGATGTTTAAATTTAATTACGTACTGATCTTATTTATTTATTTTATATCTATATTTATACATCAATTTTATTTATTTTCTTTATATTTATATCCAATTATTTTCACTTAAATAATTTTATTTTTATTTAAAACTATGTAATCTCTAATTTTCTATTTTGAATGGAAATACATAGGAGCGAGGTTAATTCTTGTTGGGTCTAAAACAAAATATTTTGTAGAATATTTTATTTTTATTTTGTTGAGGACAATCATATTTAAAGTAAAGGGAAGAAACATCTAGCATTGTATCTCTTTACCTTTATTATCATTCTTTTATCTGTTCATAATTATTTTATTTTTATATCTACGTTAAGTGAGGTGTCCCTAACTTCATTCTAATTTATATTTAGTTCTCGTTCTCATTTATTTATTTATATTCATCTCCAGTTGTGCACTGGTCCTATTTATTCAATTTATCTTTACTCTCATTTATTTATTTATATTTATTTCCAGTCACGTACTGGTCCTTTTTATTTATATTTATTCTTTTGTTATACACAAATCCTATTTATTTATTTATACATTACATGGTTTAATATCAAAATAAAATTTATGACAAATAAAGATTTGATTATTGTGGTTGGAGGTATGACCTTGGGGATTTAAATGAGTGGATGTTACTCAAGACGAGATGTTCTTGGGTTACTTTGTTGGCCATGTTGAGACTCATTTATCCTTGGGATACTTTGTTGGCCATGTTGAGACTCATTTATCCTTGGGATACTTTGTTGGCCATGTTAAGACTCATTTATCCTTGAGTTACTTTGTTGGCCATGTTGAGACTCATTTATCCTTGGGATACTTTGTTGGCCATGTTGAGACCCATTTATCCTTGAGATACTTTGTTGGCCATGTTGAGACTCATTTATCCTGACTAACCACTACAAAATATAATAAATATAATACGTTTATTATAGTTGGAGGTGTAAACCTTGGGTATTTAGATGAGTTGTTAGCTCATTTATCCTAACTAGCCACCGCAAAATATAATACATTTGAGTGTACATAAATTCTGGTAAAATAATTACAGAAGGTTAATTATAAATGATTTACTTTATAGAATTTGTATGTGACATTATTTGAGTGTTAATACTATGTGAAGAAATTTTATTTGCTTTATTTGTTTTGTTACAGTAAAATTATAATTTCACTAGCTTACCCTTGCATTTTTGTGGATGTGGTTTCCACCTATGACGATCGTATATTTATGTCGATATGCGTGAGTAGAGGGTCTTACAAGTAATATTGAGGATCAATAACAAGACTGTGAGTTGGTGAATAGGAATGGACGCATGTATATATGTATACACCTATATACCTAGTATCAACAGTGCCTCATTGATATTAAATATCTTACATTTGAAAAATCAACTTATAATTTTGGAGGACTGTGAATACTCAGTATATAGATTTATATTTATGTGTTGTTGATTATTACTTATGTAATGATTTAAATTGGTATAATTATGTACTAATTTGGGTCGTTACAAGTGTTGCCCAAGTGGTGTTGGGCACCAATGACCACTATAGGTGTGGGAGCATTTTGGCTCAAGGGCGTTGAACAGTGGCAAGCTAGCGTTGAGCGTAAGTTTTTGTGATGCAAATGATGTTAAGCGCCATATGCCTTGTTTTACTTGTTTTTGTATGTTCTGTGGTTAATGTGAAGTATGCTTATGGTTTTCATCATAATAAATTGAAGAGAATATGTTGTGAGCATGTATGATGAGGTTTGAAGAATTTCAAGGGAAATTCTTAGTGATGGTATTGTTAATGTATGCCTTGATATAGGAGATGTCTGGAAGGAGGTATCCTGAACTCTAATAATCATTCACACCGTAGAATGAGTTATGTGATGAGAGTAGTAGGAGGTCATAGTCTCTGGATGTTCTTTGGTTCTAGGTGTTAAGGGGGTTTATCTTGTGTGGTTGGGTGATAACCCCTTAAGGCTATTAACTCTGCAGAGTCTAGGAACCATCACAGGTGCACACTTCTAGTGAATTCTATATGAGGGGCATGTATCCGGATAATTGAGTTAGTGTCAACTGTTTATGTGTATATATGTAATTAACCAATATTAGTAATATTTAATATGCTTTAATTGTGTATGGTAACTCTTTTGTATACTAGCTTACCCTTTTGTGTGCTTGTGTTGTTTGTCTCTTTCTTTTGCGATGATCACTTATTCGGTAGGAGCATATGAAGATGCATATTTAGAGACACATTTGGAGGAGAAAGAGCTATAATCTAGAGTATTGGAAGGTTTCGAGGAGTTGTAGTACTGGTTAGTCTTATATAGTGTTTTGTTGGTTTTAGATTGTGTGTATAAATGTTATACTTTTATAGTCTTATCCTTTATAAAATTTATTAATATATTTATACACTATCTGCTTTTAAATACTATGATGAAGTGTCCTATTTTATTATTTTTAAGGTACTAAAATGAGATGTTACAAATTTTATCCTTTTATAATTTCTAATTACTTAGTTATTTAATTATTAAAAAAAAAATATTTCTAAATAAGTTCATACTAAATATCGTTACCATTATATGAATATTTTATTAAAAGAATAAAAAATAAAAAAGAAAAGTAAAACATGGAGGACCACACCAAACCTATGGTAAAATTACATTGCACTAATAAGAAAGTAAACCTATTGTGAAAAAAAAAACCATGATTTGATTTAGAAAAATCATTTCATACTTTTAATTCTATGTAAACTAGGAAAAAGACAAATTCCTCATCACATTAAAAAATTTATAATTAATTAATCTTCTCTCATTTCAAAAAATGCTTTTAATCTTTTGAAGTTTTTGCTATAGAGGATTTAGTATTAGCTTTTTTTGACCTACCCCCACTAGGTTTCATTGAAGTTTGAACTGACTCATCATCTTTTTCAATATTAGAATTTTCCCTCTCATTAGCATATTAGTCCATTTAGAAGTTATTTTTAATTCATCTACAAGTCTCCTTAGAAGTCAAAGGTTAGGAACTGCCACTAAACTATGAGTTGAATCTAATTGTTATAAACCCTACAAACTATTGAAATGGGAGTAACATCCTCCAAAGGAAACATACCGGCCAAAGAATCAAATTTCTCTTGCAAACCACCATCAAGATTCTTAACAAGAGAAGATCCATTCACAACACAAATATTATTATGGTTATCCTCCACTGACTCAGACTATGACTGAGCAAGGTTGTACCACAACGGGTTCCACCATAAAATATTGAATCACAAATTCCACGAGAGGCTACACTTTAAAAGAATAACTTATATTTAAAGTATTAATTCTTTTTTTATACTATTTTTTTTATTTCATCCTTTTATAATTTTTATTTACTTGGTCATTTAATAAAACTAAATTTAGAAAAATATATTTAACTTTTATTTTTTGAAATAATATTATTTAAAAAATAATATATATTTATTAATAATACAAATCATTTACGTTGTCATGTCATGTCATGTAATTTTTTTTAAAGAGGTATTTTACTATTTTAAATATTTTATTTGTTTTTAAACTAATTTACATATTTTACTTCTTTATTTATTTTAATTTTAAACCGATTTCTTAAAGTGGAAATATATTTTTCTACTGTGTTTTTTAATTTTTAATTTTATCTTTTTATAATTTCTAATTACTTGTCGTTTAATAACTTATTAAATAATAACTTGTATTTAAAGAATGAATTTATTTTCATTTTGAATATCCTTTCAAAAATTTTAATTATTTGGTCATTTAATAAAATTAAATTTATAAAAATATATTTTACTTTTATTTATCAAAATAATATTATATATATATATATATATATATATATTAATACAAATCTTTTATACTATCATATACAAAATTATCTCTCTAAAGAGTTATTTCATTATTTTATCTATCTATTATTTGTAACATCCCAATTTTAACAGCTTCAAACTGTTGTTGATTAAGTATATCTGAAATGTTTTTGATGATGTCCATAATAGCATGACAATGGTAACATGACAAGTATGTGATAATCTGAAAAATGTTAATCTGCTTCCTCGAAAGTCGTCCAACCAACTAATGTAGTTGACTAGGCTCGTGCTGACAACAACTGATTTATAAAAACAGACTCTGCACCTGCTGTTAAAAGAGTTGTTCAACCCAAAGAAAGAAAGAAAGGTGTGAAACATCAAATTTGGCTTGGCAAGAAGAAGAAAATTTCAGACTTGGAAAAGGTGTACTCAATCTAATTTTTAGGATGTGTTCTTGTGTTCTAGTATAGTTTGAAACTCTCTGTTTTACTATTTTCTGGTTAAAGCAAATGTGTGTGATAGCCTTTCTATTTTTGGTTGTTAAAGCAAGAGTGTGTCATAGCCTTGCTATTTTTGTTTGTTGAAGCAAGTGTGTGGTAGCCTTGCTTGTGTGATCTTTTTATCTTAGAGTTTAGATTTACCA